>Ga0310826_100184_pt1 | contig 93645 bp, 84 predicted proteins | sample WT_ome_FD_201306 | JGI IMG/M metagenome (GOLD analysis project Ga0310826, IMG submission 201306) | Sorghum-adapted microbial communities enriched on wild type (WT) sorghum from Joint BioEnergy Institute, Emeryville, California, United... ... | reverse complement strand
CTGGGCGAAGGGGGCATGGATTTTGTTCCGGTAGCGGACGGGATTATTCATGCCGATGACCGGATGGACCCGCACATGGTCCAGCCTGCCGATGCGCTGCAGGCTGTCGATGACCATCTGCCGTTTGACTTTCAGCTGGGCTTCGTATCGCATGTGCGAGAGCTGGGCGCCGCCGCAGTTCTCATGCACCCGGCAAAGCGGCGTCACGCGGTCCGGGCTCGGCTCCAGAATGCGGACGAGGCTTCCTTCGCCGTATTGCTTCTTTACCTCTTCCGCCCGGACGACGATCTTCTCGCCGGGGAGGGCGCCCGGCACGAAAAGGGTGAATCCGTCCACGCGGGCGACGCCCTTTCCTTCATGGGTCAGGCCGACGACGTCGGCGGCATACGCTAGCCCGGGCTGGACGGGGAGCCCGTTCGCCTTTTCGGTTTGCTGCGGCTGCGGTTTCGGCTGCGGCGCGGTTCTTCCGTTTCCGCGGTGTTGATCGGCCATGAAGCGGTTCTCCATTCGCGGGATTGGTGTTCTTTTTGTTGCCCCCATTATGTTGGATGCGAACGGCGGGGTCAAGTTTCCGATTTTCGCATGTCAACGAATCTAGCATATTTTGCAAGATTCGGGCGGATTTTTGATAAACTCATTTACCAAAGGCAACCAAAGGCAGCCGATGCTAGAGGCTCCGCGCAAAAAGGAGTGGGAGGGCGAATGAGAACACGCCAAAAGCTGGAGACCATGCTGGAAGAGGCCGTGAGCATCCGAAGCCAGACAAAGCAAATGCGAAGCGGCAATCTGGACGTCAAAATCGACGCCGATCATTTCGTTTTCCTGAAAGATTTGGCCGAAGACATCAATCGGGTCACCGGCACCTTCAATGCCTGCATCAACGAGATCACCCACGTCCTGTCCCATCTGTCGGCCGGCAATATGGCGGTTTCGTTTTCGGACGAGGCGCGCTATCAGGGGGACTTTCTGCCGATCAAGAATGCGCTCTACAAAATCAGGCAATCCCTGAACGCCTCCTTCGAGGAGATTCGGAAGCTGTCCGTGGAGATCGACGCCATGAGCACGCACGTGGAGAAAGGGGCCGTCTTTTTGGCGGCAAACGCGACGGAACAGGCGGCGTTCATTTCCGATTTGACTTCGACGTTTTACGACATGACGGACAAGACGGTGAACAACGCGGAACATGCCAGGGCCGCGGCAAAATCCGTCGAGGCGATCCGAGCGGAAGCGGAGATCGGCAGAGACCGCATGAATCAGATGCTGTCTTCCGTGGACAAGGCGAAGGCTTCGATCCATGACATTTCCCGCATCATCGAATGGATCCATGAAATCAGCGCGCAGACCAAATTGCTGGCCCTGAACGCCACCATCGAGGCGGCGAGGGCCGGCGAACACGGCAAAGGGTTTGCCGTCGTGGCCGGCGAGATCGGAAAACTGGCCCAGAAAAGCAGCGAAGCCGTCGGACAAACCGAACAGTTGATCAACAACGGCATCGCGGCGGTTGAAGAAAGTGTCAACATCACGAAAATCACCGCGGAAACGTTCCAGAACATCCACGATGCGATCGAAGCGGTGGCCGGTTTGTGCCGGGAAATCGCCGAGCTGTCCAATACCCAGGCGGAAAACCTCAAGAATACATCGGCGATCATCACCCAAATCTCGGAGGCGGTTCAAAGCACGGCGGCATACGCCCAGGAAAACAGCGCGGGGGCCGTGACGCTGTCGAACATCTCGGCGAATTTGAAGCAGGTTTTGCAGCGCTACCGGCTGCTCGGACAGGGCCAGGTGCAGGCGGCCGCCGTGGAGGAAGCCGCCATCCGCCGGCTGACAAGCCGATTGGTGGACAAGCTGTTTTCGGCGACGGCGACCGAGGCCATCGATGCGATTTTGGAGAAGGAAATCGAAAATCTCGGAGATGTGGAATGCCTGTATGTGGTCAGCGGAGAGGGCAAGCAGGTGAGCCACACGATCATGAATCCGAAGATGCTGGTGGAGCGGGACGAGAACTTTGTGCCGGCGATGCCCGGCGAGGATTACAGCTCCAAGAAATATTTCCGGCAGGCCATGAAAAACCGGCAGCAGTGGTATATTTCACCGGAATATATCTCAAAGGCGACGGGAAATTTGTGCAAGACCGTTTCCTATGCCTACCGGGGGGCCGACAACGAGGATTACGTCCTTTGCATCGACTTGCTGTGCAGGCTGTAGTGCTCTTTGGGCAGCCTGGCCGCGCAAGAAATCCCCTCGGCCGTCCCGATGTCCGTTCTTGCGGGGACGCGCCGAGGGGATTTTGCATGCCGTTCAGGTTTCACGCGAAATGGATTTCATGCCGTTCAATTTTTCGATTTTCTTCAAAAAGGGCGCGATGAACTGGAACTCATGCATCTCATTTCGGGGGGAATGGCCCAAAACCGGGGGGATGGCCAACATGAACGACATGATTTCCAGTTCGTACCGTCCCATTTCGCCGATTTGGCGGAATGTGATGCATGAAATCCAGCTCGTGGTTTGTCTGAACCGGATTTCGTGCATTTTGTGCATGTTGAGCATCGTGTCCCTGCCGCGTACATGGGCTATGCACCCGGATCGCCGATCGCTTCGTCAGGGGCCGGGCGCGCCAAGGGGCAGGCGGTTTTGTTTTCCGTTTCCTGTTCTTGGTTATGCTAAGGGCAGGAGGAAGGTGGAACGCCATGTCTTGGCAGCAAAGGAACAAGCGGTTTTCGGGCATGCGGTTGGCGAAACGGGGCGTTTTGACGGTCATGGCCGTTTTGCTGCTTTTGGCATCCGGATGTACGGGCAAGTCGGCCGACGGCGGCCATGCGGGCCAAACGGGCGGCGCGGACGGTGCGGGCGGCGGGCTGCAGGACGATGCGGGGACGGCAAGCGGCGATCAAACGAAGGGCGGACGGGACGGACTGCCGGAGACGCCGCCGGAGGACGATTCGGACCTTCCGCTTGACGAGCAGCTGGCGTCCTTGGCGGAAACCGGCGTGCCCGTGGCGGATCTGCTCAATTTCGTCCGCATGTTCGCCGGCCAGGCGAGCCCGGCGGAAATGTCCGCCATGCTTCAAATTCTGGAGGAAAAGCAGCTGGAACAGATCTTTGCCCTGGAAGACCGGTTCTACGAGGAAGCCGGCATCCAGGAAGAGCTGCTCAACTGGTACGTGAAGCTCGAGCGGCCGCCGAAGGCCGCGGATCTGCCCGACGGACCGGCGAAGCGGCTGCTGGAGGACACGGAGGCGGGCGGTTACAAGGCGGAGACGGCGGAAGGGATGTTTTTTCCCGTCATCGACTATGCCGTCTACAAGGAATTCCGCTCCCGCGCCACGGAAGACATGCAGGCCTATATCGATCTGATGGCGAAGGAATCCGACGAACCGGCGGTCAAAGATGCCGCGCTCGTCATTCCCTGGGAAGAGGTGGCGCGCCGGGCGCTGGCCTGCGAGTCGTTCGTGGCGGCGTATCCCGATTCTCCTCGTGCCGCAATGGCGGACCGGATCCGGAAGGACTACACCTACATCACGTTCCGGGGCATCGACAACTCCCCCCTGTTCGAACGGGAAGGCGGACCGGCGGTCGAGGCGGCGCTGTCGGCGTTCAAGAAGGTCCTCGAAACCGCGGACGGGACGGCGGACAGCCGGTACCTTTCGGATTTGCGGGAATTCGTCCGGCTGATCGAGGCGGGCGGCGGCCGGCAGACCGACGCGGTCCGGGCGTTTCAGGAAAAGGTGACGGAAGGCCTTCTGGACGATTATGACGAGCAATACGAAAATCTGGGCCGGCATATGGACCGGAAGGGGCTGAGGGGGCGTCCTTTTCTTTTTTCGCGTCCGTTGCTATAATGAAAGGGAGCTTTTTGCTTGAACAACAGAATCTTCTGCCAGCAGGTGCCGATGGCTGCCGAATCCCGGCGGCTTTCGGTTAAAAGGGAAGCCGGTGCAAGTCCGGCGCGGTCCCGCCACTGTGAGTCGGGGACGAGCCTCATGGATCCACTGTTCCCCAAGGGGAATGGGAAGGGAGAGGCCGTCATGCAAACCCGCGAGCCAGGAAACCTGCCTGCTTCGGCCGGCCAGTCGACATCCTTTCGCGGAAAAGGATTGGCCCTTCAGGGAAGGTGGATTTGCGCACGCGTCCCTTGATGGTGACCCCTGTTTCCGCATTGGCGGAAACGGGGGTTTTTCGTTATGGGGCAGAGATTCTCCGTCTTCAAGCAGGCTCGCGTCAAAACATGCACGGGACGGAGGAGAAACGATGGACAAGCGGTGGAAGCTGCGGGAAACGAGTATCCGGAACTTGGCGGCGATGCTGTGGATCGCGCTGTCGCTGGCGCTGCTCGCGGCATGCGGAGCCGGTTCCGCGGGAAGCGGGGCAGACGGCGCGGACGGACAGGCTCAGGGCGCGGCGGCGCAACGATCGGAGGCGGCCGCCGGGACGGATCCGGGCGCAGCGTCCGGGACGGAACCGGATGCGGCGGTGGAAACGGAAACCCGGCCGGATCATGGGGCGGACGGGGCAGGCGGCAAACGCACTGTCTACCCGCTGACGGTCACCGACGCGACGGGCGCGCAGGTGACGCTGGAAGCGGCGCCGCGGCGCATCGTGTCGACGTCGCCGTCGGAGACGGAAATTTTGTTCGCCCTCGGGCTCGGCGACCGCATCGTCGCCGTATCGGATTACGACAACTATCCGCCGGAAGCGCTCGACAAGCCGAAAATCGGCGGGACGTGGGATCCGAATGAAGAGGCGATCATCGCCATGGAACCGGATCTCGTGGTCGGCGGCATCTCGATGAGTCCGGACATTGCCGAGCGGCTGCGTTCCCTCGGGCTTGCCGTGTACAAGGCGCATCCGGCGTCGCTGGAGGAAGCGCTGGACACCATTGTGCAGTTCGGGGTGCTGACCGACGCGCAGGAGGAAGCCGAACGCCTCGCGGCGGCCATGCGGGAAGACATCCGCCGGGTGGCGGAAGCGGCCGCCGGCATTCCGGAAGACGAGAAGGTGAAGGTATACTTCGAGATCGCGCCCGGCTGGACGGTGGGCAGGGGCGAATACCTGGATGAGCTCATCCGCCTTGCCGGCGGCATCAACGTCGCCGGAGACGCCGAAGGGTGGCTGATGGTCAACGAGGAGCACATCATCGCGCAGAATCCCGATGTCATTCTCTACGTGGCGAATCTGGTGGATTTCGAGACGGGCAAAACGCTGGAGGAACTGATCAAAAGCCGGCCGGGTTGGGAGAAGATGAAGGCCATCCGCGAAAACCGGTTCGCCGGTCTCGATGAAGACATCATCTCGCGGACGGGGCCCCGCATCACCGATGCGCTGCTGCAGATCGCGGAAGCCCTGTATCCCGGATTGGTCAAGCCATGAAGCGGCCGCTGGCCTTGTGGGGCGGAGCGGGTCTCGCGCTGCTCGTCCTTTCCGTGACGGTCAGCCTGTCCCTCGGTTCCGCGAAACTGCCGCTTTCCGACGTCTGGGGCGTGCTGCTGTCGAAACTGCCGGCGGTCGGCGGCTGGCTGGAAGGCGGATGGGCGGAATCGACGGAACAGATCATCCTGAAAATCCGCCTGCCCCGCGTCGCGCTGGCCCTCCTCGTCGGCGCCTGCCTGTCGCTGGCGGGCGCCGGATTCCAGGGCGTGCTGCGCAATCCGCTGGCGGATCCATACACGCTGGGCGTCGCGTCGGGCGCGGCGGTGGGCGCGGCGCTCCTGATCCATTTCGGCCTCCAGGCGTTCTTTCTGGGCATGTGGTCGGTTCCGCTCTCGGCCTTCGTCTTTGCCCTCGCCAGCCTGCTCCTCGTGCTTCGGCTGGCCAACATCCAGGGCAAATACCGGCTCGAGACGGTCATTTTGTCCGGGGTGGTCGTCTCGGCGTTTCTGAGCTCGGTCGTGTCCCTGCTCGTGTCGTTCTCGGACCGGGTCGTCAACGAAATCGTCTTCTGGCTGATGGGGAGCCTCGCCATGCGGGGATGGCCGTTCGCCCTCGTGCTGCTGCCGCATCTGGCGCTCGGAGCGGCGGCGCTTCTCGCATTAGGGCGGACGCTCAACCTGTTCGCGCTGGGCGAGAAGCAGGCGGCCCATCTCGGCGTGAACGTCACCCGCACCCGGCTGGCGGTGCTCGTCGTGGCCACCCTGCTTGCGGCGGCGGCCGTGTCGGTGGCGGGCACCATCGGCTTCGTCGGGCTCGTCGTGCCCCACCTGATGCGCCTTCTGGCCGGGCCGGATTACCGCGTCCTGCTTCCGCTGTCGGCGCTTTACGGCGGCATCTACGTGCTGTGGGCGGACACGTTGGCGCGCACCATGCTCGCGCCGGCGGAAATCCCGCTGGGGGTGGTGACGGCGTTTCTCGGCGCGCCGTTCTTCGCCTGGCTGCTCCGCCGCAGCAAGCGGGCCAACGGGGGGTGAGGAAACATGCAGCAAGTGAAAAACCGGGAACATCCGGTCGCCGCAGCCGGCGGCGCGGCGCGTCTGCGGGAGCGGGCGGCGAACGGTCCCGCGCCGCATGATCCGGCGGTCGCGCCGGCCGGTCCCCTGGTTGCCGTCGACGGGGTGACGAAGCGGTACAACGGCCGGACGGTGCTTGACGGCATCCGGTTTGCGGTGGAGCGGGGGGAAGCGTTCGGCATCATCGGCCCGAACGGCAGCGGAAAGTCGACGCTGCTCAACCTCATTTCGGGCGTGGAGGCGCCGGACGGCGGGCGCATCCTGCTGGACGGCCGGCCGGTGGCCGACCATCCCCGCAAGGAACTGGCCCGCTGGCTGGCCGTGCTGCAGCAGGAAGCCGTTCTGGCGGAAGGGTTCACCGTGCGGGACGTGGTGGAGATGGGCCGGTACCCGTTCCAGAACTGGTTCGGCGATGAGAAGGACGATCCGTCCCCCCTGATCGACGGCATCCTGGACCACCTGCAGCTGGCGCCCCTCGCCGGACGCCGGGTGGACGGCCTGAGCGGCGGGGAGCGGCAGCGGACCGCCCTCGGCAAAGTGATGGCCCAGGAGCCCCGTCTGCTTCTTCTGGACGAACCGACCACCTATCTCGACATCGGGCACCAGGCCATGCTGCTGGACCGCATCCGCAAGTGGCGGCAGGAAACGGGGCTCACCGTCATCGCCGTCCTGCACGACCTGAATCTGGCGGCCATGTTCTGCGACCGGCTGCTGCTCATCCGGGACGGCCGGCAACTGGCCGTCGGCCCGCCGGAGGACGTGGTCACGGGCGACTTGATCCGCGGCGCCTTCGGGATCGAGCCGGTCATCTTCCCCCACCCCCTGACCGGGGTGCCGCAGCTTTTGCTGGGCGGATCCCCGGACCGCTAATCGGACGGCCGGCGGGCATGTGTCCGGGACAACGGAATGAACGGCGCGCACCCGGGACAACGGGAAGAACGGCGATGCCCGGGGCAACGGCGTGGCGCGAAACGGAGAATGCGCTTCCGGTCCGGAGCATCGGCGCAAACGGCCACTCCGGGCGGCGGAGCGAACGGAAGACGGCGTGAATGGAAGACGGCGTGAACGGAAAAATGGGGTGAACGGGACATGGAGCGTTTGGAACATGCGATCGGCCGCATCCGGCCGCTGGATGAAGAGGCCATGGCGAAGGCGCGGGACCGGCTCGACCGGCTGACGAAGCCGCCGGGCAGCCTGGGCCGTCTGGAAGAACTGGCCGTCCGGCTGGCGGGCATGACCGGTTCGTTTCCTTTGCCGGGACGGCTCGCCCGGAAGGCGATCGTGGTCATGGCCGGCGATCACGGCGTGTGCGAGGAGGGCGTCAGCGCCTTCCCGCAGGAAGTGACGCCGCAGATGGTGCGGAATTTCCTTGCCGGCGGCGCGGCGGTCAATGTGCTGGCCGGGCAGGCCGGGGCGGACGTCGTCTGCGTGGACATGGGCATGAAGGCGGACGTGCGCCACGAGCGCCTCCGGGTGTGCAAAGTGAAAAACGGCACGGACAACATGACCAAAGGGCCCGCGATGAGCCGGGAGGAGGCGGTGCGGTCCGTCGAGGCGGGGATCGCCGTGGCGGAGGAACTGGCGCAGGCCGGCTACGGCGTGCTCGCCACCGGCGAAATGGGCATCGGCAACACGACGCCGAGCGCCGCCATGCTGGCCGTCTTCGCCGGCGCCGATGCGGAAGAGACCGTCGGCCGGGGCACGGGCGTCGACGATGCCGGCCTGGCCCGCAAGCGGGACGCCGTGCGCCGGGCCATCGCCGCCAACCGGCCGGACGGCGGGGACGCTCTCGACGTGCTGGCCAAAGTCGGCGGGCTGGAAATCGCCGGGCTTGCGGGCCTCGCCATCGGCGCCGCCGCCAGCGGCGTGCCGCTCGTGATCGACGGCTTCATTTCCACGGTGGCCGCCCTCGCCGCCTGCCGCCTCGCGCCCGGCGTGAAGCATTACCTGATCGCGTCCCATCTGTCGGACGAGAAGGGGCATCGGCTGGCGCTGGAGCTGATCGGCCTGTCCCCGATGCTGCATCTGTCCATGCGGCTCGGCGAAGGCACCGGTGCGGCGCTGGCCATGCCGCTCATCGATGCGGCCAAGGCGGTCACGGAACGGATGGCCACCTTCGAAAGCGCCGGCGTGTCGCGGGCGTGACGCGAAAAAGCCGTCGCGCAGTGGCATCGGCGGATGCTTGGTTGGGGGAAGCGGCGTGACGGGCACCGGCAGGGATATGGACCGACGAATCGCAGCGACGGATAAAGACGGACAGGCCCGGCAGCGAAACGGCCATGCCGGGAACCGTGGCCGGAGAAAGGACGGATGGAACATGGCGGTGCTGGTCACGGGCGGCGCCCGCAGCGGCAAGAGCCGGTTTGCCGAACGGTATGCCAAAACCCTCGGCACGAGCGGGCTTTACGTTGCCACCATGACGGAATCGGATGACGAGCTGCAGGCGCGGATCGGCGCCCATCGCCGGCGCAGGGCGGAAAGCGGGTTCCCCTGGCGGACCGTCGAGGAGCCGCTGGACGTGGCGGGCGTGCTGCGGCGGGCGGATGCGGAAAGCGAGACGTCCGGCGAAGTGATTCTGATCGACTGCCTGACGCTGTGGCTGAGCAACTGGCTGCTCCGGCTGGAACACGAGCCGGATGCGGACGAACGGCTGGAGCGGCTCATCGGGGAACTGGCCGAAGCCGTCGCTTTGGCGCGGCGGCCCGTCATCGCCGTCACGAACGAAGTCGGCGGCGGCGTGGTGCCGGCCTATCCGCTGGGCCGAAGGTTCCGCGATTTCGCGGGCTGGATGAACCAGCGGGTGGCCGAAGCGTGCGACGAGGTGTTCCTCGTGACCGCCGGCATTCCGGTGGAACTGAAACGCCTCGCGTTCAGGCCGGACGGAGAAGGAGAAACGGGCCATTGACGGGTCTGGTGGCACAGGGATGCCGCATGCCGCGGCGCGGGGGCAGATGACGGGAAGGGAGGAACCGGTGCATGAAATCCGTCGGCCGTTTTGCGGGTGCATGGGCGTCTGCCGCCCTGGCGGCGCTTCAGCTGCTCACCCGCCTGCCGCTGCCAAAGCGCATGCCGGACGGCCCCGATGCTTTTCGCCGCAGCACGGTCTTTTTTCCGCTGGCGGGACTGGCGATCGGCGCGGTGTTGGCCGTTTCCGGGTTTTTGGCGGGGAAGGCGTTTCCATTCTACGCCGCCGGCGCCGTCGTGCTGGCGGCCTGGGTAATCGTGACCGGCGGCCTGCATCTGGACGGCCTGATGGATACGGCGGACGGCATTTTCAGCAACCAGCCCCGGGAGCGGATGCTGGAGATCATGAAGGACAGCCGCACCGGCGCCATGGGCGTTCTTGCGGCGGTGACGGTTTTCCTGCTGAAAGGCGCCTTTCTCGCGGCGCTGCTGGAAGAGCCGGACCGGACGCGCTTTGCCCTGATCGCCCTCGTCCCGGTCTGGAGCCGGGCGTTCCTCCCCCTGGCGATCGCCGGCTGGAAGCATGCCCGCGGCGAGGCGGGCATGGGCGCCCTCTACCGGGGCTCCGGCTACCGCCACGCCGCGGCCGCCGGCGTCCTGGCCGTCCTGCTTGCCTTGCCGCTTCTCGCCGGCATCGGCGGACTCGGCTGGACGGAAGCGCTGCGGGCGACCGGCGCGTTCGCCGCGGCGACCTGTGCCGCCGGCATCGTCCTGGCGCAAGCCATTGCCCGCAAGTTGGGCGGCTTGACCGGCGATACGTACGGCGCGATCAACGAAATGCTGGAAACGGCGCTGCTTGCCGTTTCCGCCGGCTTGTTCGCGGGTTGACCCGCTCCGGCGGCAGCGGCTCTACCACCGGGTTCCGCCGGATGGCCCGGCCGGCTCTGCCGGATCCGGACCGCTCCGCGCGGAATTGACAGGCGGGATTTTGCGTTATATAATTTAGATATCGGAACGACGTTCCGTAATATGGAACAGGAAGGACAAACGATGACGGATCAATCCATTCAGTCCGTAAAGCGAGCATTGAACATCCTGTCCATCTTGAGCCGGCATCCGGAAGGCCTGGGCGTCACGGAAATCGCCGGCAAGCTGGACGTGGCGAAGAGCACCGCGTTCCGGCTCCTGTTCACGCTGCAGGAGGAAGGCTACGTCCAGAAAGACCAGCAGACCGATCAATACCGTCTGGGGCTGAGACTGCTGCAGCTGGGCAACGAGGTCGCCAAATCCCTGGATTTGAGGCGCGTCGCTCATCCGCATCTGAAAAAGCTGGTCGAACTCACGGGCGAAACGACCCACCTGGCCATCTACGACAAGGGCGAGATTGTGTACATCGACAAAATCGAGAGCAATGCGACGATCCGGATGTACTCGCAAATCGGCTTGCGTGCTCCCGCCCATTGCACGGGGCTGGGCAAGGCGATTCTGTCCTGTCTGCCGGAGGAGGAAATCGACCGCCTGATCGCGACGAAGGGGTTGCGCAAATACACGGAAAACACCCTGGTCACCAGGGAAACGCTGCTCGAAGCGCTCAGGAAGGCGAGAGAAGACGGTTATGCGTTCGATGAAGAGGAGCATGAGCTGGGCGTCCGTTGCGCTGCGGCCCCCATTTTCAACCATGAGGGCAAAGTGGTGGCGGGCCTCAGCATCGCCGGGCCGACCACCCGCCTGAGCAAAGAAAAAACCCGTGCGTTCGGACCGCTGGTGAAGCAGATCGCCTTGGACGTTTCCAGGGAATTGGGGTACGAATGAATCTTTTTTTGCATTAATTATAGAATTGTGTTCCGTATTGTGGAACGAAAAGCGGGGTCGCAATATTCCGTTGGCAAACGCTTTCCATGAGCAACAGCCCGCTTTTTTTTCAAGACTAATTCAGAACAATGTTCCACAATATGGAACAACAGACAATCTCGCATAGCCATTCTTGGGGAGGTGATACTGAAAGGGGGTCTGAACAAGCCAAAGCCGTCGTGGGTGTGCCGTACATCAAGAATATAAGGAGTGTCAAATGGCATGAAGCGTTTCAAATGGTTCGTGATTCTGGTCATTTTCATGCTTGCTGTAAGCGCTTGTGGCGGCGGCAGCAATAGCGGCAGCAGCGGTTCCGCCGGCGGCGGTTCCGGCCAGACCGGCGCCGGCGCTCCGGCCGGACAGTCGGATGACGGTACCGATGTTTCGGGCGAAATCACGGTCTGGGCCTGGGCGCTGGAAGCGGATTACCTGGACAAAACGGTGATTCCCGCATTCCAGAAAGCGTATCCGAACATCAAGGTGAATCTCGAAAGGGTCGGCAACGATCAAATCTACGACAAGCTGACCGCCGGTTTCATCGCCGGTTCGGGGCTTCCAGACGTGACCCAGATCGCCGTCAACAAATTGCCCACCTTCGTGAACCAGTTCCCGGACGGATTCGTGGAAATTGCCGGGCTGGGCTTTGACAAACACATTCCCGATTTCCCCGAATCCACCATCGAAGCCGTCAAAAATCTCAACGGCGAAGTTGTGGCGTTCCCGCGCGACCTCGGACCGGTCATGGTCTTCTATCGTGTGGACATCTTCGAAGAGGCCGGCGTCGATCCGTCCACCATCGAAACGTGGGATGACTTCATCGAAGCCGGCAAAATCATCAAAGAGAAAACCGGCGTTCACATGCTCGGCAACCGGATCGGCAATCAGGACGACGTCCTGAACATCATGCTGCAGCAACAGGGCAAATACTACTTCGACATGGAAGGCAACATCGACGTCAATTCGGAAGAAATGCTGCGGTCCCTGCGGAAAATCAAGGAAATGCACGAAGCGGGCATCCTGCTCAACACCTCCAACTGGGACGGACAGGTCGCGGCGATGAAAAACGGCAAAGTGGCCACCGTTCCGGACGCCGTCTGGTGGAGCGGCACGATGCTGGATCAAATGCCGGAGCTGGCCGGAAAATGGGGAACATTCCCGCTGCCGGTCTTCAAGGAAGGCGGCGTGCACGCCGCGAACAACGGCGGTTCGGCGCTGGCGATTCCGTCCGTTTCCAAAAACAAGGAAGCGGCCTACCTGTTCGCGGAGTTCGCGTCGGCCAACAAGGACATGCAGCTGGAAGCGCTGAAAAACTACGGGCTCTTCCCGGCCTACACGCCCGTGTATGATGAACCGTTCCTGAGCGACAACCATCCTTACTTCAACAATGAGCCCGTCTTCAGGAAGTTTTCCGAAATCGTGAACCAGATTCCGCCGGTCAACTACACGGAACACAACCTGGTGGCCAGACAGATCGCGACGGACCAACTGGCCGCGATCATCCTGGGAGGCGCTTCGCCGGAAGAAGCCGCCGAAAACATGCTGAAACAATTGCAGCGGCAAACGGGCAGAAACGCGAACTGACGCGGCAAGCCGCATCCGGCGCGGCAAACGCTTCTGACGCGTCCGGCCGCGTCTGATGCGGCAAACCGCAGCGCATTCGCCCGGCTGAAACGGGTGACGGGAAAGTCATCGGCTGTACCAATCTTGCGGCAAGCAGCGGTGGGATGCCGATGACTTCCCTGTTTTCTGACGCCGCCATGCAAGAGAAACGCAACAATGGTCCGACGGACGGACAAAAGGAGGGAAACAGGCTGTTGTGCACGCCGTAGCCGAAAATCGCCAACCCGAACGGAAAAGTAAATCCTTCATCACCGTGAAAACGATGCCCTACATCCTGATCGCGCCCATCGTCACGCTTTTCACGGTGTTTTACATCTACCCCATTTTTTATTCGATCCTGCTGAGTTTTCAGACGAGGGTCAGAGGGGAATACGTCTTTGCCGGATTCAAGAACTATGTCCGGATGTTCCAGGACCCCATTTTTTACAAGGCGCTCGGGAATTCGTTCCTGATCCTGGTCATCCAGGTGCCGTTGATGCTGACCCTGGCCACGCTGCTGGCCGTGGCGCTGAACGTGTCCTGGTTGAAGTTCAAGGGCCTGTTCCGCATCGGCTACTTCACGCCGGTGCTGACGAGCCTGGTGGCGGCTTCCGTCATCTTCCTGCTGATTTTGAACAAGGATTACGGGCTGCTGAACTACCTGCTGTCCCTGGTCGGCATCGGCCCGATCGGCTGGCTGTCTGACGGCTTCTGGCCGCTCGTGACGCTCATCATCGTCATCACGTGGCGCTGGACCGGGTACAACATGGTCATATTGCTGGCCGGGCTGCAAAACATCCCGCATGATCTGTACGAAGCGGCGAGCATCGACGGCGCGGGGAGGGTGAAGCAGTTTTTCCACATCACGCTGCCGCTTCTGAAGCCGGTGCTTCTCGTGACATTCATCATGTCGACGATCGGCAGTTTCCAGCTGTTCGACGAACCGTACACCCTGACCAGCGGCGGGCCGAACAACCGGACCCTGACGCTGACGCTGTATCTTTATCAACACGGATTTTCGTATTTCGACTTCGGTTATGCATCCGCGCTGACCTATGCCATCGTTGTCATCGTCGCACTGCTGTCCCTGGTGCAATTCAAGTTGGCGGGTGATCAGGATTGAGACGCAAAGTCCCCGTTTTGGAGCAGGCGCTTCTTTATCTCGTGCTGACGGCCGGCCTGGCGGCGACCATCGTGCCGTTCTACTGGATGGTGATCGGCGCCACCAACAGAACCGGCGATGTATTCAACATCCCGCCCACATTCGTGCCGGGGACGCATCTGTTCGAAAACCTGAGCAATCTCAACCAATCCATTCTCATCTTCAAATCGCTGTACAATTCGCTGTTCATCGCCGTCGTCTATTCCCTGATCGGGCTGCTGCTCTGCGCCATGTCCGGATATGCTTTCGCGAAATTCCGGTTCAGGGCGAAGAACATCATTTTCACGACCTTGATTCTGGCGATGATGATCCCGTATCAGGCGACCATCATTCCGCTGTTCCAGATGTTCGTGAAAATGGACATGCTGAACACGTATTGGGCGGTCATACTGCCCCAGCTGGTTTACGTGTTCCCGATCTTTTTGATGACCCAGAACATGAGGGCTGTTCCCGATTCCCTGCTGGAGGCGGCCCGGATTGACAGCGCGGGCGAATTCTACATTTTCTTCCGCATCGTCCTGCCCACGATGAAGCCGGCTCTGGCGGCGGTGACGATTTTCCTGTTCAACCATCAATGGAACAACTTCATGTGGCCGCTTATCGTGATGAACACCAAAGACATGTACACGCTGCCGGTGGCGCTCTCGACGCTGGCGGGCCAAAACAGCATCGATTACGGCCAGGCGATGCTGGGCACGACCATTTCCGTCCTGCCGGTCATCGCGGTTTTCCTGTTCATGCAGAAACATTTTGTTTCCGGCATTCTCAGCGGTGCGGTCAAGGGATGAGCCCGGACGCAAATCACGATTGCAAACCCGGAGGTTGCCCATGGTATCCAGAGACTGGGAAAATCTGAACGTTCTTCACAGAAACCGCCTGAAGGAACGCGCCCACTTCATTCCGTATCCGGACAAAGAAAGCGCGCTGTCCATGGCGGACGGGAATTCGGGACTGGTCAAAATGCTGAACGGGATCTGGAAATTCCATTATACCGTCGGTTTGGACGCCGCAAGCCAAACGTTCTTCGAAGAGTCGTTCGATGATTCGGATTGGGGGGAACTGGCGGTTCCGTCTTCCTGGCAGATGCACGGATACGGAAAACCGCACTACACCAATCAGGCCTACCCGTTTCCCGTGGATCCGCCGAGGGTGCCGAGCGACAATCCGACCGGATGCTACAACCGGACCTTCTTCGTTCCGAGGGAGTGGCTGGACAAAACCGTCATCCTTCGGTTTGACGGCGTCGACAGTGCGTTCCACGTATGGGTGAACGGGCGGGAAGCCGGCTACAGCCAGGGCAGCCGCCTGCCGTCGGAATTCGACGTCACCCCCTTCCTCCGCGAAGGCCGAAACAAGCTTTCGGTACGCGTGTATCAGTGGTCCGACGGCAGCTACCTGGAAGACCAGGACATGTGGTGGCTGAGCGGCATTTTCCGCGACGTTTGCCTGCTGGTCCGGCCGAATCCCCATATCCGGGATGTATTCATCAAAACCCATCTGGATGACCGGTACGAGGACGCGGTTGTTGAAGTATCCGTGGACATCGCGGGGATCGGGAGCGCGGCCGCGGCCGGCGCGATGCTGGAACTGGAACTCCTCGATCCATGGGACCGGCCCGTCGGCAAGGCGGAGCATGTGCCGGTTCCGGATTCCGCCCCGCCTGATGTCCCGTATCCGGTCACGGCCAGGATGCCCGTCGCCCGCCCGCACAAATGGTCGGCCGAAACGCCCCGTCTGTACAAATTGCTGGTGACGCTTAAAGACCACGGCGGTCAAACGCTGGAAGCGGTACCCGTAAGGGTCGGTTTCCGCCGGATTGAACTGAAGGACGGCCTCTTTCTTGTCAACGGCGTGCCGATCAAACTGAAAGGCGTCAACCGTCATGAACACCATCCCGACCTGGGCCGGGCCGTTCCGCTCAACTGGATGGTCGAAGACGTCAAAATGATGAAGCGGCACAACATCAACGCCGTCCGGACGGCGCACTATCCCCACGATCCGCGTTTTTATGACTTGTGCGACGAATATGGCCTCTATGTGATCGATGAAGCCGACATCGAATGCCACGGATTCGTCCTGACCGGCAACATCAGCGAACCGAGCGACGATCCGGCCTGGCGGGAAGCCTACATGGACCGGATGCGGCGGATGGTCCACCGTGACAAAAACCATCCGTGCGTTATCATGTGGTCCCTCGGCAACGAATCGGGTTACGGCCAAAACCACCGGGCGATCGCGGACTGGACCCGGCGCTTCGATCCGACGAGGCTGGTGCATTACGAAGGCGAATGCCGGATCATCCTGCGGGAAGAAAGCTTCTACGATCCGAAACGGGAACCGGAGTCGTCCGACGTGTTTTCGACGATGTACACGGCGGTGGAGGTGCTGGACCGGCTGGGAACCCGGACGGATCTGACGAAGCCGCACATCCTTTGCGAATATGCCCACGCCATGGGCAACGGCCCGGGCGGGTTGAAGGAATATTGGGAGACGTTTTACCGGCATGATCGGTTGCAGGGCGGATTCGTATGGGAATGGATGGACCACGGCATCCGCCGGCGGACGGAAGACGGCCGGGACTATTTCGCCTATGGCGGGGATTTCGGCGACCATCCCAATGATTCGAACTTTGTCATTGACGGCCTGGTGATGCCGGATCGTACGCCCTCTCCCGCTTTGGCCGAATACAAACAGGCGTTGGCGCCGGTGCAAGTGGAACCGGTCGATCTCCGGGAAGGCCGGATCCGGATCATCAATCGGCACGATTTTCTCACCCTGGACCATCTGCATGCCGGCTGGTCGGTCATGTCCGAAGGCCGGATCGTCGATCGCGGCGTCCTTGCAAATCTCGACGTGAAGCCGGGGGAAAGCCGCATCCTTGCCCTGCCGGTCGATCCGGCGCGGATCACGGGCAACGACGGCTGGCTGACGGTCCGGTTCGTCCTGGCGGCGGATACGCCGTGGGCGGAGGCTGGATATGAAATCTGCCGGGCGCAGATGGAACTGCCGGTGGCCCGCAAACCGGCCGTTCCCGTGCCGTTTGCCGGCCTTGAACCGCTGCGGATTCGCGATGAAGCCGACCGGCTGACGGTGGAGGGAGAGGCGTTCACGATTTCCTGGAGCAAGCGGGACGGACGGATTTCGGAATGGATCCACCAGGGTGAACATCTGCTGCGGCTGGGGCCGCGGCTTTCCGTGTGGCGTGCTCCCATCGACAACGATCTGTGGGCGCAGGAACATTGGAAAGAGATCCCTTCCATCGTGGAGTGGAAGCAATACGGCCTGCACCAGATGCAGCACCGGCTGGACGGGCTGGAGCATGGGCTTTCGGCTGACGGCCGCTCGGCCGAAATCCGGGTGGTCACGCGCGTGGCCCCTCCGATCCTGAAATGGGGCATCATCACCACCTATTCGTACAAGCTGTATGCCAGCGGCGATCTGTTTGTCCGCGTCAGGGGAGAGATCCGGGGCACGCCGCCCGCGACGTTTCCGCGCATCGGCCTCCGGATGGAAATGCCGGATGCCTTCGATGAAGTCACCTGGTACGGACGCGGTCCGGGCGAATCCTATGCGGACAGCAGGGAAGCGAATGCGGTGGGGCTTTGGGTGCGAAAAGTCGGACAACTGCACACGCCCTACGTGCATCCCCAGGAAAACGGCAACCGGCACGGGGTGTACTGGGCTTCGTTTGCCAATCCCCGGGGGAACGGTTTGATCGTCTTCGGGCAGCCGGCATTCGACTTCGGCGCAAGCTTCCATACGCCGGAAAATCTGGAGGCGGCCAGACACACGACGGATCTGGCACGGCAGGATTTCATTACGGTCCATCTCGACCATCGGCAGCATGGGCTTGGTTCGGCAAGCTGCGGCCCGGACGTGCTGGAACCGTATCGGCTGTACAGCGGGGATTTCGAATTCGCGTTCCGTCTGAAGCCCTGGTCGGACCGGTTCATGTCTCCGTTCGGGCTGGCCCGGCAAACCTTCGACCCGTGACGGCAATGCCGGCGGCATGACGGGGAACGGTCAGTCGCACCGGCCTTGCCGCGATGAATCGGAAAGGAGAGGATATCGTCCATGCCATCCGTTCTGGATGTGATACGCCGCGAGAAGATCGTTTCGGCGGTGAGGCTCAAGTCCGACGATCAGATGCTCAGGGTGGTGGAAAGCCTGTACAGGGGCGGCGTGAAAGTCATCGAGATCGCCATGAACACGCCGAACGCCCTGCATCATGTCGAGAAAATCAAACGGCATTTTCCCGAAGCGTGCGTCGGGGTCGGCACCGTTCTGGACGAGGCGTCCGCCCGGTCGGCCATCATGGCCGGGGCTTCCTTCCTGCTGTCTCCGGTTTTGAACAAGGGGGCGATCCGGATGGCGAACCGCTACAACGTGCCGTTCATTCCGGGCGTCCTGACGCCGACGGAGATCATGGCGGCGTATGAATGGGGCGCCAAAGCCGTCAAGGTGTTCCCGATCAACGATCTTGGCCCGAAATATGTGAAAGATCTTGCGGCCCCCCTGCCGCATGTCGACATCATCCCCATGGGAGGGGTGACGCCGGAGAATGCCAGGGACTATCTGGAGGCGGGTTGCTTCGCGCTGGGAATGGGATCCGCACTGGTCAATGACCGGCTTGTGGCCGAAGGACATTTCGATGAAATCGAAAACCGGGCAAGGCGGCTCGTCGGGATTGTCAACCAATACATCCGGGAATCTTCGGGTCCATTCTGACACACGAACGGTGGGAATCATGAAGCCATGTATATCATAACGATCGACTCGGGCACGACGAACACCAGAATCTATCTGGTGGACGGTTCCGACTATCGCATCATCGACATGATGAAAAAGAACGTCGGCGTGCGAAATGCGGCCATCAACGGTTCAGCCGACGAATTGAAGCGGGAGCTGCGGGACGGCCTCGGGGACATTTTGCGCCGGAACCGGTGTGAACCGGCCGACATCGCATACATCGCGGCGGCCGGCATGATCACGTCGAATCTGGGGCTCGTGCAGGTTCCGTACGTGACGGCTCCCTGCACGAAGGCCGCGCTGTCGGCGGGTTCGATTGTCAAGCGGCTGCCGGAGTTTCACGGCATTCCGTGCGTGTTCATTCCCGGCATGAAGAATGCCTGCCGCGGCGAATCGTTCGACGATCTGGACGTGATGCGGGGCGAAGAAGTGGAAACATTGGGACTGATTCGCCAGCTGGATCTGTCGCACAAAGGGCTGCTGATATTGCCGGGATCGCATACGAAATTCGTGATGACGCAAGACGACGTCATCATGTCGTGCAAGTCGACGCTGAGCGGCGAAATGCTGTATGCCATCCAGAGGAACACGATCCTGTCGGACTCGGTCGGCCAAAGCCTCATCGAGACCGCCGATTTCGACGCCTTGATGCTGGGATTCCGCGCCGGGCGGCGGAACGGGCTGACCCGTGCCCTGTACCAGGTTCGGCTGCTGCAGCTGTTCGGAAAAATGAACCGCAACCAGCGGGCCAACTTCTATGTGGGCGCCGTTCTGGCATCCGACATCGCGACGTTCCAGAGACTGTACGACGAGACGGGGCCGGACTGGATCGTGGTGGGCGGCAGCGAGCCGCTGCGCGGCGCGTTTGCCTGCCTCCTGAAAGACCTGCGCTGCCCGAACGTGATCGAGGCCAGCGAAGAGCAAGTCATGAAGAGCGCCGTCATCGGCGCCATCGAAGTGGGCAACCTGCGCATGGGCCAAGTGCCTTGACGGCAGCTTGAGCGCCATCATGAACGAAAGGCGGGGATGGAAACCATGAAAATTGCGGGCTACGAATTGTTTGTCGTTCCGCCCAGATGGCTGTTTCTGAAAATCATGACCGATGAAGGCATTGCCGGCTGGGGGGAACCCGTCGTCGAAGGCAGGGCGCACACCGTCAAGACGGCGGTGGAGGAGCTGATGCAATATCTCGTCGGCTCGGATCCGCTCCGCATTGAGGATCACTGGAACCTGATGTACCGCGCGGGATTTTACCGCGGCGGACCGGTTCTGATGAGCGCCATTGCCGGGATTGACCAGGCGCTCTGGGACATCAAGGGGAAATATTACGGCGCGCCGGTCCATGAGCTCATGGGCGGCGCGTGCCGGGAGTCCATCCGCGTGTATGCCTGGATCGGCGGCGACCGTCCGTCCGATGTCGGACGGGCGGCCGAAGAGGCGAAACGCGCCGGGTTTACGGCGGTCAAGATGAACGCCACCGAGGAACTGCAGATGGTGGATTCGCATGCCAAAATCGACCAGGTCGTCGAACGGATTGCCGCCGTTCGGGAAGCCGTCGGCCGCGATTTCGGGATCGCCATTGATTTTCACGGCCGGGTGCACAAGCCGATGGCGAAAATGCTGATCCGGGAACTGGAACCTTACCGCCCGATGTTCATCGAGGAGCCCGTCCTGCCCGAAAACAACGAAGCGCTGAGGGAGATCGCGGGAAGCACGCACATTCCGATCGCCACCGGGGAGCGGATGTTCTCCCGCTGGGATTTCAAAACGCTGCTTTCGGACGGCTGCGTCGACATCATCCAGCCGGACGTTTCCCATGCCGGCGGCATCACGGAAACGAAAAAGATCGCGTCGATGGCGGAAGCCTACGATGTCGCCCTGGCGCCCCATTGTCCGCTCGGCCCGATCGCGCTTGCGGCGTGCCTTCAGGTGGATGCGACTTGCTACAACGCCTTCATCCAGGAGCAAAGCCTCGGCATCCACTACAACACGTCCAATGACATTCTGGATTACGTCAAGGATCGCGGCGTATTCGAATACAGGGATGGGTACGTGGCCATTCCGAAGGGCCCCGGCCTGGGCATCGACATCGACGAGGATTATGTGAGGGAACGGGCAAAAATCGGCCACAACTGGAAAAATCCCGTCTGGCGTCACCGCGACGGTTCGATAGCCGAATGGTAAGGATGGAGCGGGACGGATGCCCGCGCCCATGAAGAAAGGGGTTTATCAGCGGATGGAGGCTCGCGACATGGCGAAAACGTATCGGACGGATGAAATCAGGCTGGGGGTTTGCTACTATCCCGAACAATGGGACGAATCCCTGTGGCCGGACGATTTCCGCCGCATGCGGGAACTCGGCATCTCGGTGGTCCGCATGGCGGAATTTTCCTGGGCGCTCGTCGAACCGGAAGAGGGCGTCTATGATTTCAGCCTGTTTGACAAGGCGGTCGACCTGGCCGCCGCAAACGGCCTGGACGTGATCATGGGAACACCGACGGCCACGCCGCCCGCCTGGCTGACCCAACGCTATCCGGACGTGCTGAACGCGACGCAGGAAGGAATCGTCTACCGGCATGGCGGGCGCCGCCACTACAACTACAACAGCCCGAAGTACCGGGAGCTGTGCGCGAACATCGTGCGGAAGATGGCGGAACGATACGGCCGGCACCCGGCGGTCATCGGATGGCAGATCGACAACGAGCTGAACTGCGAAGTCAACGTCTTCTATTCGGAGGCCGACCACAAAGCCTTCAGGAAATGGCTGCAAAACCGGTACGGGACGCTGGACCGCCTGAACCGGGCCTGGGGCACGACGTTCTGGAGCCAGCTCTACACGGATTGGGAACAGGTGCATCTGCTGCGCCCGACGGCCTCCAATTCGCCCAATCCGCATCAAGCCCTGGACGAGAAACGGTTCATCTCGGACAGCGCGATCTCGTTCGCCAAAATGCAGGCCGACATTCTGCGCGGGATCGTCCGGAACCAATGGGTGACCACGAACACGCTGTTCGGCCACCTGGACTACCATGCGCTGACGGAAACGGCGCTGGATTTTCTGTCCTACGATTCGTACCCCCTGTTCGCGCAAATCCGCCCAGAACCCGGCGAGCAACCGCTGAAGGACCGGAAATGGAGCATGAATCTGTCCATCGTCCGGTCCGTGTCGCCCAATTTCTGCGTGCTGGAACAGCAGGCCGGTCCCGGCGGCTGGGTGAACCGGCCGCCCATTCCGTCGCCGCGTCCCGGACAGCTCCGGTTGTGGACATACCAATCCATCGCGCACGGCGCCGATCTGGTCTCCTATTTCCGCTGGCGGACGGCCGTCTTCGGAACGGAAATGTACTGGTTCGGGATCCATGACCATGACAACCGGCCAAACCGGAGAAGCGAGGAACTGGCCAGGGTTTCGGCGGAACTTGCGCAAATCGGCCGCAAGATCGCCGGTTCCCGGTACGCGGCGAGCGTGGCGATCGTCAGGGATTATGACAACGAATGGGACGGGGAGTTGGACACGTGGCACGGTCCCATGGACCGGCAGAGCACGCTGGAATGGTTCAAGGCGCTGCAATATGCGCACATTCCGGCGGACTTCCTCTTCCTGCGACCGGACACGACGCTGGACGATCTGGCCGGATACGGGGTGCTCGTCTATCCGCATCCGGCCATCATGACGGAAGAAACGGCGCGGCTCCTCCGGCAATATGCGGAGCAGGGCGGCACGGTCATCTTCGGTTGCCGGACGGGATACAAGGATCCGTCCGGCCATTGCCGCATGGCATCGATTCCGGGCCCCGTGGCCGATCTGTGCGGCGTTGAGGTGGAGGACTTTACCCACGTCCTGCCTTCGGAAGAAGCTTCCGACATCCGGTTTGACGGGCATCCGGCCGTCTTTCGCGCCGATCAGTTCAACGAAGTGCTGCGGCCGGCCTCTTCCGATACGGAAGTCGTGGCCGTGTATGCTTCCGGGTACTACAGGGGAAAACCCGCTTTGACGAGGAGAAGGGCCGGCAGCGGCAGCGCATGGTACTACGGAGCGGCCTTCAACCAGCCCGTCGTCCATGAGATCATCAGGAAGCTGGGGCTGGCTTCGCCGGTTCGGGAACTCGTCGAGGCGCCGAAGGAAGTGGAAGTCGCCATCCGCCAAAACGGGAACCGATCGTACGTGTTCCTGCTGAACTACGGCAGCCAGGCGGCGGCGGTCACGTTCAGGCGGCCGGCGGAGGATCTTCTCACACAGCGGACGCTGGAGGGCACGATCCTGCTTGAACCCTATGGCGTCATCATTCTGGAAACGGAGCAGGGATGACCGCCTCCGCAAAAAACATTGATTGCCCCCCGGTTCAAGTGACGGTATAATCACGGTATTAACGTGTTGCTACGACGGTCGCAAAAACTGGAGGCGACGATGGGCAGTACGAACCCTCTTCTGGACGAAATCGTGAACCGGTCCAAAGACGGCATTCTTGTGACGGACCACCAGTTTCGCATCATCATGGCCAATCCCGCCTTTTGCGAGTTGTTCGGCTGGTCGGCGGATGAACTCGCGGGCGAAGACGCGAGGCGGTTTCCCGGCGCGGCGGGCGACGACGCCCGCGACGCGGAGACGCTGCTCGGCGCGCTGCGCGAACGCGGCAGCGCCGAAAGCGTGCTGGCGAGGAGAACCGGCAAGGACGGACAAGCCCGGCCCGTTTCCATCACCGCTTTCATGGTGGCATGCGAACCGCCGGCGATGGTTTTCGTCTATCGGAGCTTGGCGGACGAGGTGCGTGCGGCCGAGGAGCTCGAGCTGGCCCGCCACCACTACATGACCCTGGCGGAACTGACGCCGGATCCGGTGGCCGTTTACAGCGAGGGCGTCATTTCGTTCGTGAACACCGCGGCGGTGCGCCGGTTCGGCGGCAAGTCGCCGGAAGACCTGATCGGCAAGCCGCTCATCAATTTTGTGCAACCGGACTATCGGGAATCGATCAAGGCGCGCCTCCGAAACGTCATTGCCGGTTCGACGGCGGGCAACTGGCTGGACGCGGTGCTGATCGACCTGGCCGGCGCCTCCTTCGAGGCCGAGGTGACATGCACCCCGGTCCGCTACGACGGCAAGCCGGCGTCGATGCTCATCGTCCGCGATTTGACGGACCGCCGCACCGCCGAACGGCGGATTCGCCAGATGGAGCTGCACGACATGCTGACCGGACTGCCCAACCGCAAGCAGTTCAACCGTCTCGTGCTGGAGCAATTGCGGGAAAAAGGCCGGGGCGTGCTGTTCGTGCTGGACCTCGACCGGTTCAAATTGATCAACGATACGCTGGGCCACCGGATCGGCGACCGGCTGCTCATGCAGGTGGCCAAACGGCTGGAGCAGCTGCAGGAACAAGAGGGCATCATCGTCTCGCGCCACGGCGGCGACGAGTTCGCCGTGTTCTGCGCCGCGGCGGACGAGGACGAAGCGGAACGGAAAGTCTCGTCGCTCCATGAGCTCCTGTCCGCCTCCTATCTGGTCGACGGGCACGAGCTGTTCGTCACGCCCAGCATCGGGGTGGCCATGGCGGACTTCTCCGACCGGCGGGACGTGGACGTGGAGGCGCTGGTCCGGCAGGCGGACGCGGCGCTTCACGTGGCGAAGGAGAAAGGCCGCAACACCGTCGTCATGTACGACGAATCCATCAGCGAGGAAAATTACGACAAGATCCATCTGATCGCCCAGCTCCGCAAGGCGATCGAGAAAGAAGAGTTCGAACTGCACTACCAGCCCCGCTTCGACATCCGCACCGGCCGGCCCGTCGGCGTGGAGGCGCTCATCCGCTGGAACAACCCGTTCATCGGGACGGTGCTGCCGAACCGGTTCATTCCGCTGGCGGAAGAAACCGGCCTGATCGTGCCGATCGGCCACTGGGTGCTCATGACCGCCTGCCGCCAGGCCAAACGATGGCTGGACGGCGGGCTCCGCATTCCCGTCAGCGTCAACATTTCCGGCTACCAGTTCCATCACGACGACATCGTGGCCCGCGTCCAGCAGGTGCTGGAGTCGACGGGTCTGCCGCCGGAACTGCTCAATCTGGAAGTGACCGAAAGCCTGCCGCTGATCGAACTGTCCGCCGAGAAGCTGAAGAAAATCCGGGCCCTCGGCGTCGGCATTTCCCTGGACGACTTCGGCACCGGCTATTCGTCGCTCAATTATTTGCGTTCGCTGCCCTTCGACGTTCTCAAGATCGACAAATCGTTCACCCAGCGGGTGGTGGAGGACGAGTTCCATTCCAGCATGGTGCAGTCCATCATCACGCTGACCCATATTCTGGGCAAGCGCGTCGTGGCGGAGGGGATCGAGAAGGAGGAGCACCTGCGCTTCCTGCAGTCGACCGGCTGCGACGAGGCGCAGGGGTATCTGCTCAGCCGCCCGAAGCCGCCGCACGAAGTGGAAACGATTCTGCAGACGGCGGGAAGATGACGCGGACGAATGAAAAACGGCAATAAAAGCGCCGGCATGCGATGCCGGCGCTTTTTTCCGCGGCCGGAACCGGCCGCATTTCCTTTTGTATCGGGACGACACGATTTGAACGTGCGACCTCTTGGTCCCGAACCAAGCGCTCTGCCAAGCTGAGCTACGTCCCGATCGTGAAGACGGGCGGACAATGACGGGCGGACAATATGATATTATAGCGCAAATTTCGCGAAATGGAAGACCGCTTCGCACATCCGACCGTTTTCGTTTGATGTTGGTCCTTTTCAGGGGATTGGCGCATGTTCTATTATGCCGGAAACCGGACGCTTTTTCAAACGGGGGCCGAAACTTGCCTCGGGCCGGGCAGCGGGGTATGCTAGAGGCAAGGAAAACCTGCCGGATGAAAGCCGGAATCCGGCGGGCCTACGAGGAGGTGCTGCACATGAAGGCGCTGGTGGTCATCGACTACACGGTGGATTTCGTCACCGGCAAGCTTCCCGTCGGCGAACCGGCGATTGCCATCGAGGACCGGATCGCGGCATTGACCGAACAGTTCGTGAAAAACGGCGACTTCGTCGTGATGGCGGTCGACCTGCACGATGAAGGGGATCAACTGCATCCGGAACACAAGCTGTTTCCGCCCCACAACATCCGCGGGACGGACGGGCGCCGGCTGTACGGCAAGCTGGAGCGGGTGTACGAGGTCCACAAAGACGGCATTTACTGGATGGACAAAACGCGGTACAGCGCGTTTGCCGGCACCGACCTGGAGCTGAAGCTGCGCGAGAGGGGCATCCGGGAACTGCACCTGGCCGGCGTCTGCACCGACATCTGCGTGCTGCATACCGCCGTGGACGCCTACAACCGGGGATACGACATCGTCGTGCACGCCGACGCGGTGGCCAGCTTCAATCCGAAGGGGCACGAATGGGCGCTGGAACATTTCGAAAAAACGCTGGGCGGCACCGTCACCGGCGCTGCGGGGCGGACCTGACGGGGATTATCGGCCATGGGCTACGGAGACTTGACGCTGCATACCGACAAGTACCAGATCAACATGATGTACGCCCACTGGAAGCAGGGCAGCTGGAACCGGAAAGCCGTGTTCGAGGTGTTTTTCCGCAAGTCGCCCTTCGGCGGCGGCTATGCCGTGTTCGCCGGGCTGGAGCGGATCGTCGATTATTTGCGGAAGCTGTCCTTCGGCGACGACGAGATCCGCTATTTGCGGGACCAGGAAGAACGCTATGACGGGGCGTTTCTGGAAGAGCTCCGGCGGCTGCGCTTCACCGGCGATCTCGATGCCGTGCCGGAGGGCACCCTCGTGTTCGCCGGCGAACCGGTCATCCGCGTGCAAGCCCGCGCTTTCGAGGCGCACCTGATCGAGACGGCGCTGCTCAATTTCATGAACTACCAGACGCTGGTGGCGACCAAGGCGTCCCGCATCCGGCAGGTGGCCGGGGACGACATCCTGCTGGAATTCGGCACCCGCCGGGCGCAGGAAGCCGACGCGGCGGTATGGGGCGCCCGGGCGGCCTACATCGCCGGATTCCACGCCACGAGCAACCTCCGGGCGGGCATCCTGTTCGGCATTCCGACGAAGGGCACCCACGCCCACGCCTGGATCCAGATGCACGACGACGAGGAAGAGGCGTTCCGCAAATTCGCGGAAGTGCTGCCGGATCAGGTGTCCCTGCTGGTGGACACGTACGACACGCTGCGCAGCGGGCTGCCGAACGCGATCAAGGTGGGCAAATGGCTGGAGTCGATGGGCAAGCGGCTGCAGTCCATCCGGCTCGACAGCGGCGACTTGGCGTATTTGTCCAAGCGGGCGCGGCAGATGCTCGATGAAGCCGGGCTCGGGTACGTGAAAATCATCGCCTCCAACGATCTGGATGAAAACATCATTTTGAACCTGAAGCAGCAGGGAGCGAAAATCGACATCTGGGGCGTCGGCACCCAGCTGATCACGGCGGCGGACCAGCCGTCCCTCGGCGGCGTCTACAAGCTGGCCGAGCGGGAGAACGCGGAGGGCGGATGGGAGCCGGTCATCAAAATCTCCGGCAATCCGGAGAAGGTGACGAACCCCGGGGCGAAGGACGTGTGGCGCCTTGTCAGCCGCGAAACCGGCAAGGCCGTCGCCGACTACGTGGCGCTCCGCCACGAGACGGAACCGGCGGAAGGCAAGCCGCTTCTCCTGCACGAGCCGGCGCATCCGTTCCTGGACCGGGTGCTGACGGACTACGAGGCGATCCGGCTGCTTCGGCCCGTGTTCCGCGGCGGCGAACTGGCGGCCGAATTGCCGGCGCTGGAGGACATCCGCCGCTACCACGACGAACAGCTTCGCCTGTTCTGGCCGGAGTACCTGCGGCTTCTCAACCCGGAGCCCTATCGCGTCCACCTGAGCAAAGCCGCCTGGGAGCTGAAAATGGCCATGCTGGCGAAATACCGGCGATAGGCGGAAATACCCCGGGACAAAGGAATTTGTGGTGCAAAAATGCGCCAGAATTCCGGAAAAAGGGGAGGATCCCCGGGAGTCCGGTGCATTTTTGCGCTTCATTTCGGAAAAATGCCCGAAAACGAAAAAATCTGGTTCCATCATGCACCAGATTTTTCCTTGCCGGCTTCGGACTTTTCGCGCCGGCTCCGGTCAACGTCCGGTCACCGGAAGTTATGCATCGGCAGAGGCGGACCGTCTCAGAACGCCCAGTTGCCGCCGCGGAACACCGGCTCGCGGGTGCCGTCCGGCAGGATGCCGTCAATGTCCATGTCCGCGGAACCGATCATGAAGTCGACGTGAACGAGACTGTCGTTCAGGCCGCAGGCGGCAAGCTCCTTCTCGTCCATTTCCTTGCCGCCCTCGATGCAGAAGGCGTATCCTTTGCCGATGGCCAGATGGTTGGAGGCGTTCTCGTCGAACAGCGTGTTGTAGAAGATGAGATCGGACTGCGAGATCGGCGACGTATGGGGCACCAGCGCCACTTCGCCGAGGCAGCGGGATCCTTCGTCGGTCTCGATCAGCCGTTTCAGCGTTTCGTACCCCTTCTCCGCCTTGAAATCGACGATCCGTCCGTCCTTGAACGTGAAAGAGAAATTGTCGATCAGGACGCCGCCGTAGCTGAGCGGCTTCGTGCTCGACACGGTGCCGTTCACGCCGGTTTTGAGCGGCGCGGTGAACACTTCCTCCGTCGGCAGGTTGGCGATGAACATGTGCCCTTTCGCGTTGCGGCTCTCCGCGCTGTACCAGTAATGCTTTTCGGGCAGTTCGATGGTGAGATCGGTGCCCGGCGCCCGAAAGTGCAGGGCCTTGTACTTCTTTTCGTTCAGCCGGGCCGCTTTCTTGTTCAGATTGTCCACGTGCTCGCGCCACGCCTTCACCGGATCGTCCCGGTCGATGCGCGTGGACTTGAATATGGCATCCCACAGGGCCGGGACGCGCGACTCGGCCGGCAGATCGGGAAACACCTTGTCCGCCCACTCCTGGGAGGGTACGGCCACGATGGACCAGCTGACCTTGTCGGCCATCATGTATTGGCGAAACCCTTTCAGCGCCTCGTTGCCCGCCTTGGTGTTGTCCTGGATGCGCTGCGGGTCGATGCCGGCCAGGAGGTCCGGGTTGTTGCCGACCACGGTCAGGAACGCGGCGCCCTCTTCGGCCATCTCCTCCAGCCCGCGGGCGCGGAACGGAATGTGATATTCCTTGAAGGAATCGGCCGGCGCCAGTTCGTACCGGGTGCGGGTCACCGCATCGTCATTCCATTCCACATGGACGTACCGGGCGCCGATTTCATAGGCCCGCTTCACGACTTTCCGCACCAGATCGGCCGCGAACAGGGGGGCCATCACCACCAGCTTCTGTCCCGGCTGCACGTTCACCCCCACTTCCACCGCCAGCGCAGCGTATTTCTCCAGCTGCCGTTCGTGCGTTTCCCGTTGTTCATCCGCTGTCATCTTGAAATCCTCCTCTGGTAGGGTATATTGGCATTATAGCACCTCGCGCGGCGGGTCACAAAAAATGGGATGAAAGCCGTTGCACCCGGCTGTCGCCTCGCGCCGGCGCGAGGCGTTGCAACGGGGTTTCGCGACGTTGGGGGAACACGGGAACGGGAAAGCGCGCCGGCGGGAGAACGCGGCAGGGCGACGGGCGACATGGTGACCCATGGCTGCAGAGACGGGCGGCGACGGCGACGCGCGGCGCGGGGAACACGACAACCGGAATGCGCAACAACGGGGAAAAAGGAAGGAACATCACATGAACGGCAACATCGGCTACGCGAAGGAAAGTCCGAAGGACAGACGCGGGGAGCACCCGAAGGAACGGTCGATGTTTCTCGAAGGCGTAAAGGCGTGTCTGCCGACGCTGTTCGGATATTTCAGCATCGGGTTCGCCGCGGGAATCGTGGAGAAAACGGCGGGCCTGAGCCTGCTGGAAATCGCCCTGCTCTGCCTGCTGCTGTACGCCGGTTCGGCGCAGTTCATCCTGGCCGGCATGGTGCAGACGGCGTTTTCGGCCATTGCCGTGGCGGTGACGATTTTCTTCGTCAATCTCCGGCACCTCCTGTTCAGCGCCGCCCTCGCGCCCTATTTCCGGCGGACGCGGCCGGCGGCCAACTTTGCCGTCGGCGCGCTGCTGACGGATGAAAGCTTCGGCGTCGCGTCGGATTTCGCCGCCCGCAACGGGTACATCAACGAGAAATGGATGCACGGCCTGAACGTGACCGCCTATCTGGGCTGGTTCGCCGCCAACATGGCCGGCGCCGCGGTCGGCCAATACATCGAAAGCCCGACGGCCTGGGGAATGGATTTCGCCCTGCCGGCCATGTTCATCGGCCTGCTCGTCATGCAGATGCAAAGCCGCGGAGAACTGGCCGCCGACGTCGCCGTGGCGATCGTCGCGGCGGTTTCCGCCGTCTTTTTCAGCCTCGCCTTTTCGTCCAGCGTCGGCGTCATTCTCGCCACCGTGACGGCGGCGACGTTCGGTCTGGGGGTGGAACGATGGAAGTCCGCCCGGAAATCCTGATCGCCATTCTCGCCTCCGGGTTTGTCACCCTGCTGCCCCGGGTGCTGCCGCTTATGGTGCTCAGCCGGTTCCAGCTGCCGAAGGCGGCCGCCGACTGGCTGAAGCACGTGCCGGTGGCGGTCATGGCCGCCCTGATCGCGCAGTCGCTGTTCATCGCCGGCGACAGGCCGAAAGCCGGACCGACGCTGGAGATGGCGGCCGCCCTTGCCGCCTTTTTCGTGGCCGTGAAAACCCGCAGCCTGCTGGGCACCGTCGTGGCGGGCGTGGCCTGCACGATGGCGCTCCGCTGGCTGTTCTGACCGGCTTTCGGCATGACACGGGCCGCATCCCGCCGGGATGAAAGGAGTTCCGCACCATGATTCGATGGATGAAAGCGATCGCCGGCGCCCTGGGCCGCGCCCTGGCCGCCGCGACCGGACGCCGCGACGGCGCCGGCGGCAAGGTCGCCGACCTGTCGCGCCACCGGCGGCGGCGCCGGCTTGCGGCCGCCTTCGCCGCGCCCGCCGGGACGGAGCCGGACCGCGGAAGCGGCCGATGCAGCCGCTGCCGCAAGGAAGCCCGCCGGCTGACCTTTTACGTGGACGAAGCCGGCCGTCCCGCCGGGTTTTGCAAAGACTGCGAAGTCCACGCCAAACGGCGCGGCCTGTTGCCCCTGTAGGTTTGTCGGCCGATGCCGCAGCGAAGCGCACCGGATTGTCATTTTTCACCGGTGCGCCTTTTTTATGGAGGATATTGTCATTCCCTGTAGTAATAAATAAAGAACTGAGAAAAAGACCGGTTTGGCGTTGGGAGTTGCGGATATGCCGATTCGAGCGATGTTGGGGACGGGAACGGCGGCGGCGGCCATTCTGGCCGGCCATGCGTGGTGGCTATTCGCCATGTGGCGGGATGCGTATGTCACGCAGGCCGGATCAGGCTTTTTCCAGAGCGCGGCCGCCTTGTTCGCCCTGATCTGCTGCCTGCGGCATTCCCGTTTTTTCAGCGGCGGCGTCGTTCGCAATGCCTGGCTGTACTATGCGCTGGGAGCGTTTCTGGCCCTGTCGGTCGAACTGTACGGCACGTTCGATCTCGTGTTTCACGGCGGCGCGGCGGGCGGGCCCGCGGTGCCGGGCGCGATGGAAACGATCCCGTTCGTCCTTTTCATGATGGCGCTCCGCCATCATCGCGAAGAGGCCGGGCCGGACAGCCGGATTCCGGTGGTTCGATACTATCTGGACATTTGCATCATGACCGCCAGTTTCATCAGCCTGTACTGGCATTATTTGCTGGATCCGCATCTGTCCGCGCCCCTCTACCGGGATTCCGGCATGCTGGCGGCGTTCCTCGGAACCGGTGTGGTGACGGCGATGCCGGTCGGCCTGCTCGCTCTTGCGCTGTCCGGCCGGACGGTGGCCGGCGTCCGGGTGCTGGTCCCGTTGATCGCCTCCTTCGGCCTGATGGCCGCCGCCCGGTTCCGGGTGCTGCATCTGGCGCTGGAGGGCGGCGGCGCGCGGGACTTTTTCCAGGCCGATCTGGCCGAAGCTTTCGGTTATTTGCTGCTCGGGATCTCCGCGGCGCTGCACGGCTGGGACGAAATGCACCGTCTCGGCACGGAGCGCCGGAACGAGCGCCGGCGGGGCTTCTCCCGGATCATTCCCGGCATTGCCATCGGCGTCATCGTGGTCGCGTTCACCTTCGGAATCCGGCACCAGAATGCGCTGTCGATCGGCACGCTGACCGTCATCCATCTGCTGCTCATCCGGCTGTGGGTCGGCAAGCGGGCGTTCATGCAGACGGAGCGGGCGCTGTCGGAAGCGGAAGAGAAGTACCGCAACCTGGTTGAAAATTCCCAGGTGGGCGTATTTTCGGCGCAGTACGGGAAACTGACGTACGTCAACCGCTATTTTGCCGAAACGTTCGGCTATGAGCCGGAGGAAATGGTGGGCACGAGCTTCATGCAGTACATCAGCGGGGAAGACCGGGAACGGCTGGCGATGGAAATTGCCCGCCTGGCGATGAACCACGGGTTTACGCCCAGCATCGCCGTGCAGGGCATCAAGCGGGACGGCAGCAGCATCCACCTGGAGGTGCAGGCGACCCGCACCGTCCAGCGCGGCGACGTGATCATCACCGGGACGCTCATCGACATCACGGAGCGCAAGCTGGCCGAAGAAATGGTCATCCGTTCCGAAAAGCTGTCCGTCGTCGGCCAGCTGGCGGCGGGGGTGGCCCACGAAATCCGCAATCCGCTCACGAGCCTGCGCGGCTTCACGCAGCTGCTCAAGGCGCGCTCCCAGGGGGACCAAAACAGCGCGTTTTATGATATCATGCTGAATGAACTGGATCGCATCAATTACATCGTCGGCGAGTTCATGCTCCTGTCCCGGCCGCAGCAGATGCAGCAGCTGGAGCCCCATGACCTGCGGGAACTGATCAGCAGCATGCTGCCCATCATCGAGACCCAGGCGATCATCCACAACGTGGCCATCCACATGGACTGGGTCACGCCGGTCAAGCCGGTGCTCTGCGACAAGAACCAGATGAAGCAGGTATTCATGAACGTGCTGAAGAACGCCATCGAAGCGATGCCGGACGGCGGCGCCATCCGGATCAAATTCGATTCCGGCGGGGGGGCGTACACGGCCGTGCAGATCACCGACGAGGGGCCGGGCATGCCGGCGGAAGTGCTGGCGCGGCTCGGCGAACCGTTCTTCACGACGAAAAAGTCGGGCACCGGCCTCGGCCTGATGGTCTGCTACCGGATCATCGAAGCCCACAACGGCAAAATGACGATCCGGAGCGAGAAAGGAAAAGGAACGACGGTGGAAATCCAGCTGCGCACGGCAATGGACGAATGGAGCCGGGCGATGAACATTTGACGGACGGAGGAGTCTCGGGTGCCGGACGGCGAAAACGGCGGCAAAGCGGACGGAACATCGGCGGGAAGACGGTTTCGGGTCATCGCGGGAGGCCGGCATCCGCGCCGCGAAAGCGACGGGAAAACGGACGGGCCCGAAGGCGGCGGGGAAGGGCGCCGTCGCGCCGACGCGAATGGAGGCGCATTTTCCGGCGATGCGGGAACGGCCCCCGGTCTTTCGGCTTCCGGGCAGGCGGAAGGCGGGGAAGGCGCGGATCCGGACCGCGCGGCCGGCCCCGGTGACGCCGGTTTTGCGGATTTTTCAGACAGCGATGATGCCGGGGGCGGCGGAGAAACGGACCATGGCGAAGACGGCGTGCCGCGGCGGTCCCGCATGGCCGCGCTGGCGTTCCGCCTCGTCGCGATTGCGGCGGCCGTCGCCCTGGTCGGACAGGTGGCGGCCGCGCTGCCGCACATCTACAATGTGAACGTCCTCCGGTTGCTGTCGGAGACCCGGGAATGGAACCGGGATGAACGGGTGGAAGCGTACAAGGCGGCCATTGTCGTGGTGGAAGCCGAAGGCCGCAAGGGGACCGGCTTCAACGTCGACGAACGCGGGCTGATCGTCACGAACCGGCACGTCGTCGGGGACAGCCGGACGGCGGTCGTCGCGTTCGGGGACGGACGGGTGCGGAAGGCCCGGGTCGTCGCGGACGACGAGGAGGCCGATCTGGCCGCCCTCGTCCCGGCTGAAACGTCTGGAAAATCCGGAGAGGCCGGCGCGGCCGGAGAGCGGTTTCCGGCATTGGCGCTGGACGCCGGATCGGCCTGGTCGGAGGGGGATGACGTGTTCTATATCGGAAATCCGCTGTTTTTCCGCCATCTGGCCGGCCGCGGCACGATCCTCGGCCTGACCGGTGCGGGCATGCCGTTTCCCGTGCTGCTGATCGAGGCGCCGGTTTATCCGGGGAACAGCGGCAGCCCGGTCATCACCGGCGACGGCCGTGTGATCGGCGTCATTTACGCGTCCGCCGAACTGGAGAAAGACGGGCGGCGCGTGAAGGCCGGTCTGGCGATACCGGCGGATCATCCGTTTTTTGCCGAACTGGCGGGCGTGTTTTCGGACCGATGATGCAAGCGCCGGCGGCGACCGGCGCCGGAAGCCGGCCGGCCGCGGATGCGTGCGAACCGAAACGGGGGAATGGACATGCGGCTTCTTTCGCCACGGCGGCGCAACCGGCGTACCCGGGCGTTTCGCCGGCTGGCGGTTTTTCTTTTTGCCGCCTTTGTTTTCGTGCTGGCGGGTTGTATCGACGGCGGCCGGACGGACGGCGTCCGGGGCGGCAGGCCGTCATCGGACGCCGCGGTACCGCCGGATGCCGCATCGCCACCGGATGCCCCCGCGCCGTCGGATGCGTCCGGCCGGGACGACCACAGCGGCATCGCGCAGAGCGAAGGCACGAGATCCCCGATGTCCGAACTTTCCTGGGAAGACGCCTTCGGCCTTGCGTTCGACACCCCCGTGGCGATCCGCCATGCGGGGGACGGCAGCGGCCGGCTGTACGTGGTGGAGCAACCGGGCCGCATCCAGGTGGTCGTGCCCGGGGAGGGGCGGGCGGAAAAAAGGCTGTTCCTCGACCTGACGGATCGGGTGTACGACCGGGGCTGGGAGCAGGGGCTTCTCGGCCTGGCATTCCATCCGGACTACGCGGAAAACGGAATCTTCTACGTCAACTACACGACCCGCCGGACGACGGTCATCGCCGAGTACAGGCGAAGCGACGATGATCCGCTCCGCGCCGATCCGGCGAGCGGCCGGATTTTGCTGGAGTTCAGCCAGCCGTATCAAAACCACAACGGCGGGGAGTTGGCCTTCGGGCCGGACGGGCATCTCTACATCGCCACCGGCGACGGCGGTTCCGCCGGCGATCCGCAGGGCAACGCGCAGAATGTCCGTTCCTGGCTCGGCAAAATCCTGCGCATCGACGTGGACGGACGTGCGGACGGCAAGCCGTACGCCGTGCCGCTGGACAATCCGTTTTACGGAAATGCGGAAGGCGCCCTGGAGGAAATTTACGCCTACGGCCTCCGCAATCCGTGGCGGTTCAGCTTCGACCCGGCCACCGGGATGCTGTGGGCGGCGGACGTCGGCCAGGACCGGCGGGAGGAAATCAACATCATCGAAAAAGGCGGCAACTACGGCTGGAACGTCATGGAAGGGACGAGTTGTTTCCGCGCCGCTTCCTGCGAGGCCGATCGCTATATCGCCCCCGTTTTCGAATATGAACCGGAAGACCGCGCGTCCGTCACGGGAGGCTACGTGTACCGCGGCCGCGGGATTCCCGGCCTCGTCGGACATTACGTGTTCGCCGATTTCATGGACGGCCGGGTGTGGACGCTGGACGCGGACGGAGACCTGCAGGCGAAGGAGCACGAAAACCTGCGCATGCCCGGCATCACGTCCTTCGGCACCGACGAAGACGGGGAGCTGTACGCCTGCCTTTACGACGGGCGGATCCTGCGCCTCGTTCCGAAAACCGGCTGACCGATTGTGCTTCCCGTGCGCCGCATCGTATACTCAGTAACGAATGGATGTTTGGCCTTAGGCCAAAAACGACTTCCTGGAGGTTGGCGGATTGATGCACATGCAACCGTTGTCGGACGGATGGACGTTCAAGGCGGCGGACGAGGAATCCTGGCTGCCCGCGCGGGTGCCGGGATGCGTCCATGCGGACTTGCTGCGGAACGGCAAAATTCCGGATCCTTTTTACGGAACGAACGAAAGAACGCTGCAATGGATCGACAAGAAAGACTGGGAATACCGGACGGTCTTCGATCTGGACGACCAACTGGCCGCCTGCAGCCGGACGGACATCGTGTTCGAAGGGCTCGACACCTACGCGGACGTCCATCTGAACGGACGGTTGATCGTGCGGGCGGACAACATGTTCCGCACGTGGCGGGTGGACGTGAAAGACCTGCTGCGCAAGGCGAACAACGAACTGGTCGTCCGCTTCCGCTCGCCGGTGAAGGAAGATTTGCCGAAGCTCGAGAAACTGGGCCTCGCCCTGCCGGCGCCCAACGACGACTCGGCTCTCGGCGGGCTCGGCGACCGGAAAATCAGCATGTTTGCCCGCAAGGCGCCGTATCATTACGGCTGGGACTGGGGGCCGCGGTTTGTCACCTGCGGCATCTGGCGGAGCGTCCGGCTGGAAGGCTTCAGCGGCGTGCGAATCGCGGACGTGTTCATCCGGCAGAACGAGGTGACGGCCGGCCATGCGCTCCTGACCGCCGTCATCGAGGCGGAACTCGACGGCAGCGTGGTGCCCGCGCGCGTGTGCATCCGCTGGGAAAACGGGGAAGCGTACAGCAAATGGCACGCGCGCAAGACCCGTGCGGCGGCCGGCGCGTCCAAAGCGGCCGGAAATCCGGACGCGGCCGGAGCATCCGCCGCATCCGCTCCGGCCGGGCCATCGGCCGCGGGGACGACGGTCACCGCCGAGCTGGACTTTGCCGTGCCGCAGCCGAAGCTGTGGTGGTGCCGCGGGCTGGGCGACCCGCACCTGTACACGTTCCGCGTGGCGCTGGAAGACCAAAGCGGGCGCGTGCTGGCCGAGAAACAGGTGCGCACCGGCCTGCGCTCCATCCGGCTCGTCACCGATCCGGATGCGGACGGGCGGGGCTCTTCGTTCTACTTTGAACTGAACGGGGTGCCCGTGTTCGCCAAGGGCGCCAACCACATCCCGAACGACAGCTTCGTGACGGAAATGACCCGCGAGCGGTACCGCCACGAGATTGCCAGCGCCGTGCAGGCGAACATGAACATGCTGCGGGTGTGGGGCGGCGGCATCTACGAGCACGACGATTTCTACGACCTTTGCGACGAATACGGCATCCTCGTCTGGCAGGATTTCATGTTTGCCTGCAGCATTTACCCGGGCGATGACGCCTTTCTCGAAAACGTGCGGCAGGAAGCGGCGGACAATTTGCGCCGCCTGCGCAACCACCCGTGCATCGCCCTGTGGTGCGGCAACAACGAAATCGACGTCGCCTGGGCCCACTACAGCGACCATCCGGGCTGGGGATGGAAAAGGCTGTTCACGAAGGAGCAGGAAGCGCGGCTGTGGGAAGGGTACGACAAGCTGTTCCACCGGATCTTGCCGGAAGAAGTGGCGAAGCACGCGCCCGGCGCCGTCTATTGGCCGAGCTCGCCGCTGGCGGTCTGGTCGGGCGACGAGAATCAGCACGCCACCGGCGTCCGGCCGCACGGCGACGTCCACTACTGGAACGTGTGGCACAACCAGGAGCCGTTCGAGCATTACGACACCAACGTGGGCCGCTTCATGAGCGAATACGGCTTCCAGTCGTTCCCCGAGCCGCGCACCGTCGAAGGGTACGCCCCGGAAGACCAGATGGCGCTGGAGTCGGACGTGATGCTGAGCCACCAGAAAAACGGGCGCGGCAACCAGCTGATCAAGGCGTACATGGACCAATACATGCGGGAGCCGAAAGATTTCCGCTCGTTCCTGCTCATGAGCCAGGCGCTGCAGGCGGAAGGCGTCGGCCGGGCGTTCGAGGCGCACCGGCGGCGCAAGCCGTATTGCATGGGCACCCTGTACTGGCAGATGAACGACTGCTGGCCCGTCGCCTCCTGGTCGGGCATGGACTATCACGGCCGCTGGAAGGCGCTGCATTATGCGGCGAGACGGCAGTTCCGCGACACGGCCGTGTCCGTCGAGCAGGCGGACGGCGGGCTGAAGTTTTACGTCATCAACGACCTGCGAACGCCCGTTGCCGGCGAGCTGCGCATCCGGCTCACCGACTTTGCCGGCGCGGAGCGCAAATCGTGGACGGTGCCGGTGCGGGTGGCCGCCGGGGAAGCCGCGGTGGTGCACGAGGCGGCGGAGGCGGACGTGCTGGACGGCGTGCGGAGGGAAGAGGCGGTGTTGACCGCGACGCTCGCCGCCGGCGGCGAACCGCTGGACGAGAAGCGGGTGTATTTCGTCGACGGCAAATCGCTGCCCCTCGCGCCGGTCGCCGTCCGGGTCGTGCCGATATCGGACGACGACGGCCACGCCTTCGCCGTGACGGCGGACAAATTCGCCCGCCACGTGCGGCTGTTCGCCGAAGCGGAAGGCATGTTCTCCGACAACGATTTCGACCTGCTGCCCGGTGAAACGAAGGTGGTGCGTTTCTATGCCCGCTCCGGCGGGGAGGCGCCCTTCGTGCCGGCGTCGCCCGGCAAGGTGTGGGCGGAATCGCTGGCGGACTGGGTGAAATGGTAACGGAACCGCGGAACGCGGTGTTCGGATTATGGGACATTTGCCTATAACGCAACGGAACCAGGAGACGCCATTTTGCCGCAACGGCCGTTTGCCGGCCTTGCTGGCCAAATCGCGTCGCCTGGTTCCGTTTCATTTTTGAGAATGGCCGTTTTTCACGAACTTCCGTCGCCGTCTTTCACTTCCCGGTACAACGCCTCGAGTTTTGCCACCGCCTCTTCCGGCTTCATGCCGATCCGTTCATTCTGGAATCCTTTGTACCCGCCGCATGGGTCCGCGTTTATTTCAGAAAACCGCGCTCATACTGCTTCGGCGGCGGCACGTTGTCGCCCAGCTCGCGCAGCGCGTGCAGCGCCCAGTACGGATCGCGCAGCATGCCGCGGCCGACGGCGACGAGATCGGCGGCGCCGGACGCCAGCGTTTCCTCCGCCTTGCGGGGGTCGTCCAGCAGGCCGACGGCGATGGCCGGCACGCCCAGTTCCTTGCGGAACGCGGCGGCATAGGGCACCATGTAGCCCGGCTCGACTTTCGGCGTGCGGGACGGGCTGGCGTGGGCTTCTCCGCCGGCGGACACGTGGAAGATGTCGACGCCGGCCTCTTTGTACCGCCTGGCGATGGCCAGGCTGTGGTCGAGGCCGTAGCCGCCCTCCGCGAATTCCACCGCCGAGATGCGCATGATGAGGGGCATGTCGGCCGGCATGACGGCGCGCACCTCGCGGACGATCCGCTCGCCGAACAGCGCCGGGTCGCGTCCGTATTCGTCGTCCCGTTTGTTGATGAGCGGCGAATGGAACTGGTGGATCAAATACCCGTGGGCGCCGTGCAGCTCGATGGCGTCCACCCCGGCTTTCAGCGCCCGCACGGCGGCGTCGCGGTATTTCAGCACCATGGCGTCCGCTTCCGCCGTGGTGAGCGCGTGGGGTTTGCGGTACGTTTCGTCGTAGGGCTCATCCGTCGGGGCGACGGGCACCGGGGCGTCTTGCGCCTTGCGGCCGGCGTGGGCGATCTGGATGGCCACCTTCGCCCCGTGGCGGTGCACTTCGTCGATGATCCGCCTGAAGGCGGGAATCGCGTCGTCGGACCACAGGCCGAGGCATCGGTCGGTGATGCGGCCTTCCGGCGACACATTGGTCATTTCGATGATGATGAGGCCGGTGCCGCCCACGGCGCGGGACACGTAATGCACGAAGTGCCAATCCGTCGGGATGCCGTCCTTCCGTTCCACGGAATACTGGCACATCGGCGGCATGACGATGCGGTTTTTCAGTTCCAGGCTTTTGAAGCGAAAAGGTTCGGCCAAACGGCTCACGATCGTTCCCTCCATTCACCTTCCGTTTTGCTTGTCTCTCGTTCCGGACATTTCATCTCAAAAAAGCGGCAGCGACGCTTTATCCGCCCGGGTCAGCTTCCGCTTCACCAGTTCGTAGGATGTGTCCATCATGTACCGGATTTCGTCGTCGGGCAGGCCGGCGTCCAGAAACACCGTGTTCCAGTGTTTCTTGTTCATGTGGTAGCCCGGGATGACGGCATCCGGATATTGGGCGCGCAGCAGGCGGCTTTCGTCCGGATCCGCCTTCAGATTGACATACGGCCGCCCCTTGAGGCGCGAGAAGAGGGCGAACATGCGGCTCGCGACAAAAAGAACCGGAATCTCCGGATCGAAGGGCGTCCGGAGCGACGTTCCCGGTTTTCCGAGCCCGTACCGGATCCATGGGTCATGGGGCAAGCCCGCCACCTCCTTCGCCTGCCGGACGGGATATCATTCCCATTGTAGCACAAGGGCCGCCGGCGGGTCACGCCATGATCGGCAGCTTGATTTTCAGGTGGAACCGGTCGCCGACGGCCGAGTATTCCACGAGGCCCCGGTTCGCTTCGACGATGGAGGCGATGATGTACGTGCCGATGCCCCGCCGGTCGCCTTTCGTGGACAGGCCGTACGTCCTGAACAGCCGGTCGGCGATGTCCGGCGGCAGCGGGGCGGTGCTGTTCGCCGCTTCCAGCACGTACAGGCCGCCGCCGGCCAGGCTTGCCAGCTTCACCCACGGCTTGTCCGCGCCGCTGGTTTCCGCCGCTTCCAGCGCGTTGTTCAGGATGTTCGACACGAGCTTGCTCTGCTCCGTCGGCGGCAGGGGCAGATCGGACAGCGGCCGGGTCAGGTCCAGCGACAGCCGGATGCCGGCGGCGTCCGCCCGCTGCCGCGCCCGGATCAGAAGGGCGGCGATGTGCGCCTTCTCGCCCTTGATGGACAGGTTGATCCGCTCGTAGTCGTCCATCAGCCGGGCCAGGTAGTCGCGGGCTTCCGCCGCCCGGTTTTCCTCCAGCATGTGGTGAAGGGCGCCGACGTGGGCGAGGAAATCGTGGCGCTGGGCGCGGATGTCCCGGAAAGCGCTCTCCGTCTCCGCCCGCTCCGCCTCGATCCGCTCCCGTTCTTCGCGGCGTTCCCGTTCGCTGCGGAGAAGCCGGATGAACAGCGATTCGAGAAGCCAGACGGCAAGCGGCGGCACGACGAGCCCGGGCAGCGCGGTCGCCCAGCCGATCCGCCCGGTTGCGGCGGCCCACAGCGCGGCCGCCCACATGATGAGCAGGCCGGCCTGGCACGCCGCCACGAGAGCCGCCGCGTTCCGAATGCCCGCCTCCGGGCGCGGAACGCCGCGCGCCAGGCGCCGCTCCGCGCGCCGCATGCTGAGCCATTGCTTGATCGAGCGCAATCCGTTTCTCCTCCCGCGATCAGAAAAAATGCCGTTTCAGCTCGTCCAGCTTCGCCTTCGTGATGGTCGCCTTCTGGTTCGTGTGGTGGAACGTCACCCGATAGCTCGTCTTGCCGAACAGGGAGAAATGCTTCACGTACCGGATGTGGATCAGATAGCTGCGGTGCGCCCGGATGAAGTCGCCGCCGGCCAGCTGCTCCTCCAGCTCGTTCAGCGTCTGGTACGTTTCGTAATTCCGGTCCTTCGCGACGATCGTCGTGGAGCGGCCCGTCCGCTCGATGAAAATGATGTCTTCCTTGCGGATGAAATGGATGTCCGCATGATGCCGCACCATCAGCACGTCCCGGCTCTGCCGCGTCCGGCGCCGTTCCCGGAACCTCTCCAGCGCCTTCAGCAGCCGCTCTTTCTTGTACGGCTTCATGATGTAGTCGAGCACGTTCAGTTCATAGGCGTGGACGGCGTAGCCGCTGTTCGCGGTGACGAACACGACGGCGGTGTCCATGGCGTGGGTGTGCATCAGGTCGGCCAATTCGTAGCCGGACAGCTTCGGCATTTCGATGTCGGCGAACAGGATGTCCGGCTTCGCCGTTTTGACGAGGGAATAGGCTTCCTCCGCATCCTGCACGGCAAACGCGATGTCCACGTCGGGTTCCGTCCGCAGGATGGCGGCCAGCTTTTCCAGGTCGTAGGGTCGGTCGTCCACCAGTCCGACGCTGATCAAGGGGCTTCACTCCGGACACGGAAAATCGTCGGGGCCGGACCCCGAAGGCCAAATCGTTCATGGAGGGAACCACCGGTTCCGGCTACCATTTTAGCAAATCTGCTTCCACTTTCACGACATGATATTCCATTTTCGCGACAAAAAGGGTGCGGCGGCTTGCGGTTCGGATTACACTGGAAGCGGAACGGGCGGCCGCAAGGTTCGCGCGAAAGGCGGATCGGCGGGAGACGTCCGGGGGCCGCGCGCAGCACGGAATGACGGCAGACGGAACAATCGCGGACCGGTCGCGGGACGCGCGAAAAAGCCGCAAGGAAATCGAAAGGAAAAAAGCAGGAAAGGAGACGGATCGCGATGATTCGCGCACAGGAACTGACCCGCACGTTCAAAGGGAAAAACGGCACCGTCACCGCGGTGAACCGGGTGACGTTCCACATCCGGAAAGGGGAAGTGGTCGGCATGATCGGCGAGAACGGCGCCGGCAAAACGACGACGCTGCGCATGATCGCCGGCCTTCTCGAGCCGACGTCCGGCACCCTGGAGGTGATGGGGGAAGACATCCGGAACAACGCCCGCAAGGCGAGGAGCCGGATCGGCGTTCTGTTCGGCGGGGAGACCGGGCTGTACGACCGGCTGACGGCGAGGGAGAACCTCGAATACTTCGCCCGCCTGTACGGGATCGGCCGGCATGAATCGCAGGAGCGGATCCGGCAGCTGGCCGTGCAGTTCGGGATGAAAGACTTCCTGGACCGCAAGGTCGGCGGCTTTTCGAAGGGGATGCGCCAGAAGGTGGCCATCGCCCGCACCCTCATCCACGATCCGGACCTGATCCTGTTCGACGAGCCGACGACGGGGCTGGACATCACGTCGGCGAACATTTTCCGCCAGCTGGTGCGCCAGCTGAGCCGCGAGGGGAAAACGATCGTGTTTTCCAGCCACATCATGGAGGAAGTCCAGATGCTGTGCAGTTCGGCGATCCTGATCCACAAGGGCGAGCTCGTCTACCACGGGTCGCTGGAAGAGCTGTATGCGGCGGAGGACAGCCGCGATCTGAACTACATTTTCATGTCGCGACTGGCGAGGGGGGCATGACGGATGATCTTTCACATCTACAAGAAGGAACTGCTCGATTCGTTCCGCGACCGGAAGACGATCCTGCTCGGCATTTTCATCCCGATCGCGATGATTATGGCCATGGTGCTGCTGTTCGAGAACCTTCTGCTCGATCGGGACGCGGAGGCGTACCGGGTGGCCATCCATACGGATGACGAATCTTTCACATGGTTCCAGACGCTGCCGAACATCGAATGGATTCGCTCGGACCGGCCGGAGGACGCGGTGCGGGACGGCACGGCGGTGGCCAGCGTCCGGACGGAACCCGGATTCCTGGCGAAGGTGACCCGGATGGAAGATCCCGCAAGCGTGCAGCTGATGTATGACCAGGGCAGTCTGAAGGGATCGTCCGCGGTCGACATCATCAAGGTCGCGCTTGCCGAACTTCGCGAACAAAAGCTGAAAGCGAAGCTGCTCGTCCTCAGCATCAACATCGGCAATTTCGACATGATCGCCATCGAGGAAACGGCCCTGGCCGGGGGCAGCGAGTCGCTCAACCTGGCGTCGATGATCCTGCCGATCATGGTCATCATGGCGGTGATGGTCGGCGGCCAGTCGTCGGCGGTGGAACTGTTTGCCGGCGAGAAGGAGCGCAAGACGATGGAGGCGCTGCTCATGACGCCGGTCAGCCGGAGCGCCCTCATCCTGGCCAAATGGCTCGCCGTCGCCACCCTCGGCTTCATCAGCGGCATCTTCGCCATCGTCGGATTCGTGGCCATCGTGGCCGGCTTTACCGAACAGATGAAGCAGGTGCTCGATTTCGGCGACCAACTCGCCAATCTCGTGTCCGCCGCCCTCGTCTGCATCCTGTTCTTCGCCCTGCTCATGGCGGCGATCCAGATCATTTTCAGCCTGCTGGCCAACAACTTCAAGGAAGCGCAGGCGTATTTCGGACCGGTCATGTTCATCGCCTTCCTGCCCTATTTCCTGCTGTTCGGCGTCGGGGTCAACGAACTGGAGACGATCCATTTCCTGATCCCCGTCATGAACACGTTCGCGCTGCTGAAGGAACTCGTGTACGGCCTGTTCAACGTCGGCCACCTGCTTTTCACGCTGGCCAGCACGGCGGTCATGGTGGCGGTCATGTACGCGGTCGCGTCGGTCATGTTCCGCAAGGACAAATGGGTGCTCGGGAAGCAGTAAACGGGCAGCGGCAAGTGAAGGTGGGAAACGGGGATGCCGGGCGCTGCCGGGGAGCTTGCTGACGGGGAACCGGGGAACGCAATGCGGTGCATGGATTCAACCGGTGACGGACCATCGGCCATGGATGACGCCGGAGAATGGCAGCGGCTTCTGACGCGGAAATCATTTTGTATGAAAAATCACATAAAAAAGATCAAAATCCGGCGATTTTGACGACTATGGATGAAAAATCATCCAAAACGGCGGCGCGTTTCGGCGTCCTTACGGCAAAGTCGAGCGGGAAATAGCAGGAATGAAAGCGGGCAGCGCCCGCACCACCGCGCATGGGCGGCGATGCGGGCGCTCAGGCGTCGACGGTCCGCGGTCCTGTTTCCGACGCAGACTGTGGCCTTGCTTCCGTTGCGGCCTGCGGTCCTGTTTCCGATGCGTCCGCGGTCTTCCCTTCGTTCATCCGCGCGGATGCCCGCCGGCGTCCCGGTCCGGGTTTCCGCCGGGATGGCTTTATGGCGTTCCGCCATCCTGTCCGGCCGTATCTTAGGCCGTACTTCCAGTCGCATCCCCGGTCGTATCTTCGGTCGTATGACCGGCCGTGTCTCCGGCCGGGTTTCCGGCCGTTCTCCGGCGTTCCGGCGCGGGCAGGCGGCCGGCTTTCCTCAGCGCCTCGCGCAGCAGAAACTCGATGTGGGCGTTGACGCTGCGGAACTCGTCGCCGGCCCATTGTTCGATGGCGCGATACAGGTCGGGGTCGAGGCGCAGGGGGAACGATTTCTTGTTGGACGGCATGGTTCGGACGTCCTCAGGTATACAGCGTTCCCGCGTTGATGACCGGCGTTGCGGCGCGGTCGGACACGATGGCCACCATCAGGTTGTTGACCATCGCCGCCCGGCGTTCGTCGTCCAGCTCGATCCCCTTCTCCTGCAGCTGTTGAAGCGCCATCTCCACCATCCCGACGGCGCCTTCCACCACTTTCCGCCGCGCGGAGACGATGGCGAGCGCTTGCTGCCGCTGCAGCATGGCGCCGGCGATCTCCGGCGAGTAGGCCAGGTGGGTGAGCCGCGCCTCCATCACTTCCACGCCGGCCACCACGAGCCGCTGCTGCAGTTCGGCCAGCAGTTCGGCGGCGACTTCGTCGGCGTTGCCGCGCAGGGTGATGCCGCCCATGTCCTCGTCGAACGAGTCATAGGGGTATTTGGCGGCGATGTGGCGGATGGCCGTTTCGCTCTGGATTTCGACGAACGTTTCGTAGTCGTCCACGTCGAAAATGGCCTTGGCGGTATCAACCACCCGGAACACGATGACGGCGGCGATTTCCACCGGGTTGCCTTCCGCGTCGTTCACCTTCAGCTTCTGGCTGTTGAAGTTGCGGACGCGCAGGGACACTTTCTTCCGTTCGGCGAACGGCACGATCATCCAGAACCCTTCTTTGCGGATGGTGCCCATGTATTTGCCGAAAAAGACTACCACTTTGCTTTCATTCGGCTTGACCACGATCAGGGACGTGACGACGACGAAGGAAAGGAGGAACGCCACGGCGCCGGCGACGATCAGGGGCACCGAAGACGACTCCACGCCGATGCCCAGGGCGAAGACGCCGCCGAAAAGCAGGAGCGGGAAAAGCAGCAGGGCGATGAATCCGTTCATATGCCAGGCTTGTTTTTCGCGCATGGTCAACACTCCTGTCATATTGTTTTGATATTTTGATGATATCACTTTTGTAAAATTTTATCAAGGTGATGTGCTTTTTTTATCGAAAAGGAAGAAAAAAACGCGGCTGCCGTCGAAAACGGCCATGCCGCGTTCTTGTTCAGGGGCGCGACCACGACTTTTCCGCGGGCGCGAAGGTCCGCGCCGGTCACCCGCGAAACGGCGGACGGGCAAGGGGGCGCGCTCACGGAATGACGACGAAATTGGAAACGACTTTGCGCTCTTTGCCGTCCGACGGGCTGTTCAGCACCTTGCCCTTGTAGACGAAGGTGCTGGACCCGCCGCCGTCCAGATTGTAGGCGTCCCGCACGTTCCACTCCAGCAGCTTGTCCTGGGCTTCCTCGAGGGTGATGCCGGCGCTCTCTTTCGAGCGGCCGTCGATGACGATGAGCAGCAGGTCGCCGTTGGAGAAATGGCCGATCATCGTGCGCGGTTCCTTTTTGTTCCGGTATTTGGACGGGATCGTCACCTTCTTGCCGTCCTTCAGCAGGGTCGGAATGAAGGAGGCGCCGTGCATGACTTCCAGTTCTTCGATTTCTTCCCGGCTCTTGATTTCGCCGCCGACGAGCCGGCCTTCCTTGTTGATGCCGATGAAACTGAAGTCGGTGCTGTAGAACGTTTTGATTTCGCCGTCAACGACGGTGATGCCCATCGGGTACAGCAGGCCGTCCTGGCGGGCGAATCCGCCGGCGTTGATGGCGAGGGTTGCGCCCGTCCGCTTGGCGGCTTCGCTGGTCGTCTCGCCCTTGTGGCCGACGGTGTCGCCCGCCAGCACGAGGCGCACCGCGCTTGGATCGTGCAGCTTCACCTTCGCCATGTAGCCGCGCAGGCCCGCTTCCTGCAGCGTGAACACTTTGATGGTCGCTTTCTCGCCGAACGTTTGGCCGATCGGTTTGCCGAGCTTGGTGGACAGCACCTCGTCCAGGACGTCGCTCGTTTCTTTCCGGTGCTGGCCGCTCAAGGCGGTGATGGCGCCCACCTGCGCGGCCTGTTCGGCGGCCTGCAGCGCCTCCCGCTCGGCTTCTTCGGCCAGGGCGGCCAGCAAGGCGCGGATGTCGTCCAGTTCGCCGGCTGCCGTTTCGGTGCTGCCGGACAAGCGGCCATAATGGGTTTCCGCCTGCTCCAGGGCGGCCCGGGCCTGCCCGGTCAGGACGTTCTGGGCATCGGGGGAGAGGAAGGCGTCCGCCACATGCGGCTCCAGTTCGGGCCCGCCAAGATCGAGACCGACGGCGGTGCCCGCGATCATGGCCAGCACGATGAGCGCGGGCAGAAATCCCCTAGTAAACACGGGCGGCTTCCTCCAGCTGCTTGATCAGCTTGCGCAGTTCGGCCAGCTCCTTGCCCAGCTGGTCGATGCGGTCGTTGAGCGCCTGCTTCGTCTCCGCCGCGGTGGACAGGGAACTGCCGGCCAGCGACATTTCCTCCTTGACGGCGGCGAGCCCCTCCTCCACGGCGAGCAGCTGTTCCTGCAGCCGGCCGGCGGTCTCCCGGTGCTGCTCCATCGCCAGCTGCAGTTCGTTCAGCCGGTTGCCCAGCTGTTCGAGCTGTTCCTCGTTGTGCGCGGCGATGGCATCCAGCCTGGACTGGATGTCCTTGATGTAGGTGTCGGCCAGAAAATAGCAGCCGTACGCGACCCCTGCCCAGACGAGAACGAGGCTCAGCACCTTCGCCCAGAGCGGAAAGCGGCCGGTGGCCGTCCGGACGGTCTCTCTCGCGCGGCGCAGTTCGGTTCTCGTTTGGTAGGTTTGCTCCATGCGGTTTCCTCTCCCTTTTCCATGAAAATGGCGATCCCTGTCCGAATCTCTTTTCTGCGGCAACCGGGCTTTGGCCGGGAAAAATCGAAGGTGGTCCGAAAAAGCTTCTTCCATTGTACCGGCTTGTGTCTGCTTATGTCTACTTACGCAAAACGAAGCGGGATTGTTGCGAATCTTGGCGAAGGTTGGCATCTGGCAGTTTCCGCCTGGGATGACGGCAGGCGCCGCCGCGGATCGCCCGGTTTTTGCCATCGGTTTTTGCTATAATGATGGCAAACCGAAAGGGCGAAGACCGGAAGCCGGAGGATGGACGTTGCCGTGGAAGGATCGAAGGGGATGGGCAAAATGGACAGGAGCGATGCCGCCGGGCGGACCGGCAAGACCGGACCTGCCGGACGCCTGCCGTTTCACCGGGTGCTGGCGGCATGGTTCGAGGAAACGTTCGGAGAGCCGACGATGGTGCAAAAGCAGGCGTGGCCGCTCATCGCCGCCGGCCGGCATGCGCTGATTTCGGCGCCGACGGGATCCGGCAAGACGCTGGCAGCCCTGCTCGTGCCCGTGGACCGGGTCATCCGCGCCAAACTGGAGGGCCGCGCGGCGGCGAAAGGCGTGCGCATTTTGTACGTGACGCCGCTCAAAGCGCTGAACAACGACATCCGGAAGCATTTGTTCGATTTCCAGGAAGAGTGGGCTGCCGTTGCGGCCCGGCTGGGTGAAGCGTGGCCCGGGCTTTCGGTCGGCGTGCGCACGGGGGACACGGACCAGAGCACGCGGGCGTCCATGCTGCGCCGGCCGCCCGACGTGCTGGTGACGACGCCGGAGTCGCTGTACATGCTGCTGACGAGCCGCCGGGCAAGGGAGACGCTGCGGACGGTGGACACCGTCATCGTGGATGAAATCCACGACCTGGCGGCGGGCGAGCGCGGGATGCATCTGTCGCTTTCGCTGGAGCGGCTCACCGCCCTGTGCGGCCGGACGCCCCAGCGGATCGGCGTGTCGGCGACGCAAAATCCGGCCTGGCGGATCGCCCGCTTTCTCGGCGGCTGGGAGCCGGCGGACCGGGAAACGGAACGCGATGGAACGGGCACCCTGATACGGCCGGCGGACGATGCGGAGAGCGCGGAACGCGATGGCGGTGACGACGGCCGGGAGCCGGGCGGTTCGGATGGATTGGCGGACCGGCGTGCGGATCGATTGGCGGATCGGCACGCGGACCGGCGCGAGGACCGGTACGTGCCGCGGGACGTGGCGTTGGTGGAAAGCCCGATGGAGCGGGTTTTCGACATCCGGGTGACGGTGCCGGATTACGCCGGTTCCGCAGGCAACAGGCGGGAAGACGTGTGGACCCCGCTCGTGAACGAAATCTTGCGGCACGTCGAAGAGGGCGGCACGACGCTCATTTTCGTCGGCAACCGGCGGCTGTGCGAACGGCTGTCGGCCCGGCTCAACGAAGCCGCCGGCGAAGGGTTTTGCCGCAGCCACCACGGCAGCGTGTCGCGGGAGCGGCGGCTGGAGACGGAGCGGCTGCTCCGGGAAGGCAAGCTGAAGTGCCTGGTGGCCACGAGCTCCCTCGAACTCGGCATCGACGTCGGCGACATCCACCGTGTGCTGCAGATCGACTCGCCCCGCACGGCCGCATCCGGCATCCAGCGGTTCGGCCGCTCCGGGCATGCCGTCGGCGGCACAAGCCGCGGAACCGTCATCGTCCGCACCCGCGGCCTGCTGCCGGAGGTGGCGGTGCTGGCCGAGCGCATCCGGCGCCGGGAAACGGAGCCGATCGAGCCGCCCCGCCATTCCCTCGCCGTGCTGGCCCAGCAGATCGTCGCCATGGCGGCGGCGGAAGACTGGCATGCCGATGATCTGTACCGGCTTGTGTGCCAAAGCGACGCCTACTACGGGCTGCCCCGGGAGCGGTTCGAGGAGACGCTGGAGATGCTGGCGGGGCTGTATCCGTTTGTCCGGCCGCTCATCGACTGGGACCGGGCATCGGGACGCGTGTCCGGCCGCCCGGGCGCCGCGATGGCGGCGATCACCGGCTCGGGCACGATTCCGTCCAGTTCCAACTATCCGGTGTACCATGCGGAGAGCCGCGTGCATTTGGGCGAGCTGGACGAGGAGTTCGTGTTCGAATCGCGGGTCGGCGACACGTTCCAGCTGGGCGCCGACAATTGGCGCATCCGCGCCATTCGGCCGGACCGGGTGGACGTGATCGAATCCGGAGCCGGCCTCGGGGAAATCCCGTTCTGGCGGGCCGAGGGGCCGGGGCGGAGCTTTGAACTGGGCGAGGCGATCGGCCGGCTGACGGAGCGGCTGGAGTCGATGCTGGCCGGCGGGGACGGACGGTCGGCGGCCGACGGCGAGGCGCGGGCGGCGGAGTGGCTGCAAAGGGAGCATCTTTTTGCGGCGGAAGCGGCCCGCAGCCTCATCGGCCTCGTCAAGGCGCAGCGGGCGTTCTCCGCCTGGCCGACCCACCGGTGCATTCCCGTGGAATGGTACAGGGACGATTCGGGGCTGACCCACGTGGTGATCCACAGCTGGTTCGGCCGCCGGTTCAACCGGACGTGGCTCTTGGCCATCGAGCACCATCTGGAAAAAACCTATCCCCACGACTTCCAATCGACGGCGAAGGACAACGGCATCGAGCTTTTGTTCCGCGTCTGGGACCCGGCCCTTCTCGATCGCATCCTGTACGGCGTCAATGCGGCGACGCTGGAACCGCTCGTGGCGGAGGCGCTGCCCGCGTCGCCGATGTTCGCGGCCCGTTTCCGGCAGCTGGCCGAGACGTCGCTGCTCCTTGTCCGCAGTTTCCGCCGGACGCCGTCCTGGCTCAAGCGGCTGCGCGGACAGGAACTGCTCCGGGATGCCCTGCCCGTGGCGGCCAAATTCCCCCTCTTGAAGGAAACGATGCGGGAGTGCATGGAGCAGCTGCTGGACGCGCCGCGCGTCCGCGACGTGCTCGCCCGCATCGAAAAGGGGGAGATCGCGCGTCCCGTCTTCAGGTGCGAACGTCCGTCGCCGCTTGCCGCGCAGTTTTTCTACGATTTCCTGACCACGGCCATCTACGAATCCGACGCCCTCACCCGCGACCTGCGGCAGGGGATGCTCCGCATCAGCCGCGAGCTGGCGGAAGACGTGTTCGGGAAGGAAGAAGGGCGTCTCGAACGCGCGCGCCGCGGACTGGCCGAGGAATGGACGGAAGCGTTTCGCGAGGAAAGCCGGCGGCTTGAGGAACGGTTCACCCGGGCGCCGGCATCGGCCGACGATCTGTGGCGGCTGCTCAAGGCCCGCGGGGATGCGGATGAAGCGGAACTGGCGGCGATGCTGGGCGGCGGGGACCAGATCCGGACGTGGTTTGACGGGCTGTTGGCCGAAGGGCGCATCCGGGCCGTGACGGTGGCGGGCGGGCGCCGGTTCATTTGCGGGGATGAAGCGGACCTGTACGGCGAATTTCCGGCTTCGCCCCATGCCCGGGCGTTTGTGCTGGGACGTTTTGCGGAAACGCGGCCGGCTTTCGGCATCGGGGATTTGGTGCGGCGGTACGGGCTGTCGGCCGAAGAAGCGGAGCGTTTTGTCAAAGAGTGGACGGACGGCGGGCGGATCGTGCCGGTTCCCGAATGGGACGGCGGGTTTGCGGCAGCCCGGCCTGAAGACCGCCGCTGGATGAGCGCCCGCCTTTTCGAAAAGGTGGAGCGCCGCATGGCGGCCCGGAACCGGGCAGACCGCGCGTCGCCGGAACAGCTGCTCCGCCTGCTGCAGGAACGGCACCGTCTTGAACCGGACCGGAGGCTGTCCGGGCCCGAAGGCGTGGCGGAGGCGCTGGATCTGCTCCAGGGGCTGTTTCTGCCGGCGTCCTGGTGGGAAAGCGTCATTTTGCCGGCCCGGGTGGCGGACTATCGCAAAAGCGACCTCGATCTGCTGTGCGCCTCCGGCGAATGGTTCTGGCTTGGCCGGAAGGACGAAGGGGCGCAGGAAGGCAAAATCGCCTTCTTCCGCATGGACCGGCCGGATTTGTACCGCCCGTTTCTGCCGAAGGGCGGCGAAGCGCCGCTGCATCCCGAGCTGTATGAGCTTTTGCGGGAGCGGGGCGCGAGCTTCCTGACGGCGCTGGCCGCGGACACCGGCGAGGCGCCGTCGAGTCTGACGGCCCGCCTGATGGACATGGTGTGGCAGGGACTCGTCGCCAACGACCAGTTTGCGCCGCTGCGGCTGCACGGCGGCAAGGGCGAAGCGGCGGGCAAAGGAAAATACCGGCCGGGAGCGGGCCGCTGGTACACCGTCGCCGATCTGGCCGGGACGGCCGGAAGGCGGAGCCGCATCGGGAGCGGCATCGAAAGCGGCATCGGCGGCATGGGCGGGGTGTCCGAAAGCGGCGCCGGCGGCATCGGCGCGGCGACCGGAAGCGGCGCCGGGTCCCGTGCCGGCGGCCAAGCCGGGGACGACGGCGAGGCGCGTGCCGTGCTGGCCTGGACGCGGCATCTGATGCGCGTCTTCGGCGTGCTGACCCGGCAGGTGGTGCAGGCCCACTCGCCTTTCGCCTGGGACGTCCACATGGAGGCGCTGTCCCATATGGAAGACCTGGGGCTGGCGGTCCGCGGGCTGTTTGTGGAAGACGTCCCCGCCCTGCAGTTTGCCGAGCGGGAGACGGTGGAACGGCTGCGCGGGATGGGACGGGATCCCGGCCATGCCCAAACGCCCGACGATGCGGTGCTGCTGTCCGCCGCCGATCCGGCCAACCCGTTCGGCCTGCTGCTGGACTGGCCGCCGGAGCGGGACGCCGGCGCCCGCTTCGCCCGCAAGCCGGACAACCATCTGCTCCTCCATCGCGGCCGCTGGCTCCTCTGGTCGGAAAACAAAAGCCGCAAGATCACCGTCATCGACCCGTCGGCGAGCGAGCCGGCGCGGCAGGCGTCGTGCATCCGGCTCGCGGCCCGCCATCTGATCCGCCGCCACGGGCAGCGCAAAGTGGTGATCGAGCGGATCGACGGAAAACCCGCCGCCGAAGCGCCAATCCGGGAGGCGCTCCTTCGCGCCGGCGCGGAACGGGACGGGGCGAATCTCGTCATCTGGCCGAGCGGTCTGTAGCGGGCGCGGGTCATGAACATACACCCCTTTACAGAAAGCCGAAAGGGGTGTATATTATTCATCGTAGGATATTCAAATTTGAATAAACAACGTTGACCAAAATGCGGACGTGAAAACGGGGGAACTTCGATGACGACGCGGCTGATGGTGCTGGGCCTGCTGTCCGAACGGCCGATGAGCGGCTACGAGATCCTGCAGGCCATGCAGATGACGAAGGCGGACATGTGGGCGGGCATTCTCACCGGTTCGATCTATCATGCGCTGAAGAAAATGGAGCAGGAGGGGCTTGTGTTCCTGGACGCGGTGGAACGGACGGGCCACCGGTCCAAGGCCACCTACCGGCTGACGGAGCGGGGACGGGCGGAACTGGTCCGGCTCGTCCGCGAATCGCTGGCCGCTTCTTCCGTCGCCTTTCCGACCGGCCTGTATGCGGCCCTGTCCTTCTTGCACCTGTTGCCGCGGCAGGACATCCTGGAAGCCGTCGACCGCCAGATCCGGCTCGTGGAAGACAGCCTGTCCGCCATGAAAGCCGGCGAGGCCGCCAAGCGGGAGGTCACGACGCTGCCCGCGCACGTCCGGCTCGCCTTCGAAAACATTTTCGAACAGCATGAACTGCAGCTCCGTTTTTTGCGCCGGCTCCGGCAACTGGTGGAAGATGAAGGCATCGCGCCGCCGCCGGGCGGGAAACGGTGAGCATGGAAACGGAAGGAGTCGATGACGCATGCAAACGCTGGTGGCAGCCCGCAACCTTCGCAAAACGTACCGCGGCCGCGCCGTCGTGGACGGCGTCGATCTGGAGCTGCGGCGGGGAGAAACCGTGGCCGTCATCGGTCCGAACGGCGCCGGGAAATCGACGACGCTGGACCTGATCCTCGGCCTGAAGAAAGCCGACGCCGGCACCGTCCGGTTCTGGCGCGACGATCCCCTCGGCCGCATCGGCGTGCAGCTGCAGCAAACGCCGTTCTTTCCGGGACTTTCCGCCCTGGAAAACCTGAAGCTGTTCGCTTCGTTTTACCGGGTGAGGCTGACGGACGCCCGCGCCCGGGAACTGCTGGACACGTGCGGCCTCCTGGACGCGGCCGGCACGGAGGCGTCCCGCCTGTCCGGCGGCCAGCAGAAGCGGCTGGCCATCGCCGCCAGCCTCGTCCACGATCCGGAGCTCGTGTTTCTCGACGAGCCGACGGCCGCCCTTGATCCGAAAGCCCGGCGGGAAATCCGCATGCTGATCGGAAAGCTGGCCAAGGCCGGGACGACCGTCGTGTTCACGTCCCACGACATGGAGGAAGTGCACAGGCTGGCCGACCGGGTGATCCTGATCGTCAAGGGGCGGATCGCCGCCGACGGCACGCCGGACGCCCTCTGCGCGGCACACGGCGTTGACGGCCTGGAAGAGCTTTATGTCAAACTGACCGATGAAACGAACGGGGAGGTGCGGTCATGAACCTGACCCTTTTGCGGACGATGACGACGGCGTCCCTGCGGGACCGGATCAGCCTGTTCTATGCGACGCTGTTTCCGCTCGGGCTTTTTGCCGGACTCGGCTATTATATCGACACGCCCGGCTATGCGCCCCGGCTCATGGTCGGCACCATCGCCCTCGGCACGCTGTTCTGGTCGATGGCGGGCCAGTCGTTCCAGGTGCTGCAGCAGCGGAACCGAGGGGTCTACAAGCTGCTCCGCGTCGCGCCGCTTGCGTCCCTCAACTTCATCTGGTGGATGATTCTGGCCCGGACCGTGCTGGGCGTGGCCATGAACGGCCTCATCGTGCTGGCCGGCGCGCTGCTGTTCGGGATCCGGGTGACGGCGGCCGGGCTGGGTTGCGGGCTGCTGCTGCTCATCGCCGGTTCCCTTTCGTTCACCGCCCTCGGGTTTTTCGTGGCCAATCTCGCCAAAAACGAAGCCCAGGTGAACATGATTTCCAATCTGCTCTACATCCCGATGGTGTTCGGCAGCGAAGCGTTCTACAGCCTGGACAAAGTGCCGTCCTGGCTGGCCGCCGCCGGCCGCGCATTCCCGTTCCAATACCTGGTGGACGGCCTGCAGCGGACGCTGGTGCACGGCGAAACGCTGCCGGCGGTCCCGCTGCTCATGCTCGTCCTGTTCACGGCGGCCGGGTTGCTTCTGGCCGCGGCCACGTTCCGCTGGGATGAGCATCAGCCGGTCATCGGCGTGAAAGGATAAAGGATGCGGGCGTTGACGGCGAATCGGGGACGGCCTTCATTTCCGCGCGGTTTCGCGGTATGATGGAGGGGATGGCCCAAACCTGCTGAAAGAAAGGATGAGCCGCCATGACGGGCGTCTGGATTGGCGCGATCATCATCTTTGTCATCACCCTCGGACTGACCATCTGGGTGACCAACAAAGCCTATTCGCGCAAGTGGGAGGAAGAGGACGGTCATCAATGACCGGGATCACCGGCCCGGCGGGCCGCTTCGGCGGCCTGCGCCCGAGCCGGTTTTCGTTTTGGCGCCGATGAACGCCAGCACGTCGTCCAGCCGCTGCGGCGGCGTCTGCTCCAGCAGGTCCCCCGTCTCCGCGAGCCGCCGCTCCATGTTCAGCAAGTGAAAATCCTGCGGCCGGACGCCGGCGCGCACTTCGTCCCACGTGAGCGGGGCGGAGACGGGGGCAAAAACCCGCGCCCGCGGCGTGTACGGAGCGGCCAGCGTCTTGCCCGGCCAATGCTGCAGATAGTCGAAGTAGATGCGGTCGCCGCGGTCTTTCTTCAGCCGTTCGAGGGTGAACAGGCGGGGGTGCTTCTCGCAGACGAAACGGCCGATGAAGCGGCCTAGGGCGCGCAGCTGTTCGAAAGCATGTCCCGGCGCCAGCGGCACGATGATCTGCACCCCGGTGGCGCCCGACGTTTTCGGCACCGACGCGATGCCGAGGGAAGCGAGCACGTCGCCGACGATGGCCGCCGCTTCCATGATGCGGGGATCCTCCTCCCGCGACGGGTCGAGGTCGATCACCCACTCCGGCGGCTCCGGGCTGCCGATCCGTTCGAACGAGGCGTGAAACTCCAGCGCGCCGAGGTTGGCGAGCCACAGCAGCGTCGCCAGGTTGTCCAGATGCACGTAGCGAATGCCGCCCGACACCGCGGTGCCGACGAAAGGAGGCCGCGGTTCGGGCGCGTTTTTTTGGTAGAAAAAGTCGCCGTGGATGCCGTGCGGCCAGCGGATGACCGTCAGGTACCGGTTGCGGCAGTGTCGGATGAGATGGGGCGAAAGGGCGATCAGTTTCTGCAGATAGATGAGTTTGGTGATGCCCATTTCGGGCCACAGCGGCTTGTCCGGGTTGGTGATGACGAGTTCGTGGCCGTCCACCGTGATGGTGCCCCTGTCCGCCGGCCTCGATGCCTTTTTCCGGTCCGCCATGTTTCCGCCTCCCGTCTGTTGCCGATGCCGGCCGCCCATCCGGCGCCCGCCGGACCGCCTCGCTTCATGTTCCGGCAATTCCCCGGCGATTCCGGCGTCTTCTTCCCGCCTTCCCTTCACTCCGGATAACCGCCCTTCACTCCGGAAACCGGCACGCCGCCGCCGGCACGTCCGCCACCGCCTGAATGACCGGATGGCGCATCGTGCCCTGCGGCGTCCATTCGAGAAACCGCACGCGAACCGTCACCTCCGGCCGGACCCAGACGATGTCCGCCGTGCGGGGCGGTTCGCCTTCGAACGGCCGCCGCGGCACGGACAGGGGGAGCAGCCGCTCCGCCAGCTCCCGCCGGTCCGCAATCGTCAGCCGGCCGGGGCCGGCATGTCCGATGTACTGAAACCGGCCGTCCGCAAAAAGGCCGAGGAGCAGCGAGCGGACCGCGCCCGCCTTGACCACGGCGCCGCCGACGGCGGCGACGAGGTCGCGCTGCAGCTTCACTTTCCGCCAGCGGCCGTCCTTCCCGCCCGGGACGTAGGTGCTGTCCAGGTCCTTGCAGACGATGCCCTCCATGCCGAATTGCTTCATGACCGCCAGCAGACGCTCCCCGTCCGCCACGCTGTCCACCAGCTGCACGCGTTCCTGCGGCCGGATGATCGCCCGAAGCCGCTCCTGGCGCTCCCGGAGCGGGCGACCCGTCAGCCACTCGCCGTCCAGATACAGCAGATCGAAGATCATGTAGACGACCGGTTCGCGCGCCGCCGCCAGCCGGATGGCCGCTTCGCCGCGCAGGTTGTCCCGCTTCATGACGCGGTAGAAGGACGGCAAGCCGCCGGCGAGCGCGATCACTTCCCCGTCCAGCACGAAGGAGCGGGCGGCGCACCAGCCGGCCGGCTCGGCCAGTTCCGGATATTGCCGGGTGCGGTCGCGGAGGTGCCGGTTGACCAGCCGGGTTTCCGAGCCGTCGTGGCAGACGAGCATGCGCACGCCGTCCCATTTGACCTGGGCGATCCAGTTGTCCCCCCGCGGCACGGCGTCGGTCCGGATCGGTTCAAACGGTTTGACGATGTTAAGCTTCACGTCTTCGGCTGCTCCATGTTCTGCGGCGCGGTATCGGCGCCGTCGGCGACGGCGGCCGCCCGCTTGCGCGTACGGCCGGGCTTCTTGCCGCCGTCTGCCGCCGGTTCGCTTCCCGCCCCGGTTCCCGCCCGGCTTTCCGCGTTGCCCGCCGGTCCGGAGGCCGACCCGGTCCCCGCCGCCTTTTTCCGGGACGCCTTCGCCAGATCCTTCTTCGCCGTCTCCCGCGCCAGTTCCAGGCTCGCCTGCAGCGCCTCCATCAGGCTGACGACGTTTTCCGCCGGCTTCGCCGGCGCCGCCACCACCTGCTTGCCGCTGATTTTCGCCTCGATGGCTTCCATCAGCCGCTTGCGGTACTCGTCTTCGAATTTCGCCGGCTCGAAGGGCGCCGACAGTTGTTCGATGAGCATTTTGGCCATGGCCAGCTCCCGCTCGTCCACCCTGTCGTCCGCCGGCAGGTTGGGCACCTGGCTGACGGGGCGGATTTCCGCCGGGTAGAACATGGTGACCATCGACAGGCAGCCGTCGACGACGCGGATGGCGGCGAGGGAGCCTTTTGAACGGAGGGTGACGTTGGCGATGCCGATTTTCCCCGTTTCGAGAAGCGCCTTTTTCAGCAGGTTGTACGCATTCGCGCCGGTGTCGCCGGGGGCCATGTAGTACGTTTTTTGAAAATAGATCGGATCGATGTCCTTCAGGTCCACGAAGTCGACGATTTTGATTTCCCGGCTCGCCTCGTCGCCCAGCGCCTGCAGCTCTTCCTTCTCGAAGGTGACGAATTTGCCGGGCTCGTACTCGTAGCCTTTGATGATGTCTTCCCAGGGCACTTCGCCGTCGCAGCCGTCGCACGTCCGCATGTACCGGATCGGGGCGTGGGTTTTGCGGTGCAGAAGCCGCATGCTGATGTCCTGGCTTTCCGTGGCGGTGTACAGCTTGACGGGCACGTGGACAAGCCCGAAGCTGATGGCGCCTTTCCAGACCGTTTGCACGGGCGGGGCCTCCTTTTTCTCGCAGCGGTGCTTGTTTTCGGGTGATGCGTGCCGGATGCCATTTCTAAAAGTGTATGGCGACGCGCATGCGGTATTCCCATTTTGCCCAAAACGTGCATGTTTCACGTGCGGGTGCGGGAAAAATGGGTAACGAAGCGCAAAACCGGAGCAACAAGCAAATTGCAAAAGGAGGAATCGATGATGAGGCCCATGCTCAAGGCGTCTCCGCGGAAGGCGGGGTGCAGGGGCGAGCTTCACCGGCTCCGGCGAAGCGGATACGTCCCGGCATCGGTATATGGCAAGGCGTTCCCGCCGATGTCCGTGGCGGTGGAGGAGCAGGCGCTGCAGCAGGCGCTGCGCCGGCTGGACAACCACATCCTGGAGCTGGACATTCCCGGAGAAGGCCCGCATCCGGTGCTGATCAAGGAAATCCAGCGGGACAAGGTGGTTGGCGACAACATTTTGCACCTGGATTTTTTCCGCATCTCGATGACGGAGCCGGTCCGGGCGACGGTGCGGATCGATCTTGCCGGCGAACCCGAGGGGCTCGGCAAGGGCGTCGTCCTCCAGCAGACGCTGGAGAGCATCGAGGTGAAGGCGATGCCGCAGGATTTGCCGGGCGCGGTGACGGCGGACGTGAGCCGCCTCGTGCCGGGCGACACCCTGACCGTCGCCGACCTCGCGATGCCGCCGGGCGTCACCTGCCTGACGGATCCGGACACGCTGGTCGTCACGGTTCTGGAAGTGCAGGTGCCGAGCGAGGCGGAGCAGGAGGAGATGGCGGCGAAGGCGGACGAAGGCGGGGTGAAGGAATCGAGCGGGGCGAAGCTGTCCGAATAGCGGCCCGGAAGGCTTGTCCGCGGAAGAAACCGGGAGGCCTGTCCGCGGACGAAAGAAACCCGGCATGCGGTTTTTCGCATGCCGGGTTTTCGATTGGATCAAGGCTCTTCCACATACTGCCGTTCGCCGGTCGATGGATTGTAGTAGACGCGGTAGCGCTTTTCATCCTTCGGGTCGATGAACACTTCCGTGGTCATCTGGAAGCCCGGTTCGGGCCGGTCGGTCCGGTACGTTTCCTTTCGCCCCCTGTAGCGCCTGTCGAAGTATACCCAGCTGATCCAGACCAGCGCGATGAAAACGCCGACCTGCAGCAGGATGACGAACAGAAACGCCAGGATGCCGATCATGGCAGCTTCCTCAGCTTCACGGCCGTGCCATAGGCGACGATCTCGCTCATGTTGTGGCCGACGTCGCCGCTGTCGAACCGCATCATGACCACCGCGTCGGCGCCCATGGCATGGGCGTTCTGCACCATCCGGTCCAGCGCCTGCCGGCGGGCGTCTTCAATCATCTGGGTGTACTGCTTGATTTCGCCGCCCACCAGGCCTTTCAGCGAAGCGAGGATGTCGCCGCCGATGCCCCGGGCCCGCACGACGACCCCGAAGGCCGAACCGAGCACCTCGGTGACTTCGTAGCCGGGCACATGCTCCGTCGTGACAACCAGCATCGCAAATCCCGCCTTTCTTCATATTTTTCGGTCAATCCAACAAGAACGTAACGGAAAGACGAACAGCCGTCAATCGCGTGCGCCGCTTTTTCCTACGGAAAAGGTACCGGCCAGGTTTCAATTCGGGTAAAATGGGGTCAAAACCGCGGACTGGCGGAGGGCGGCGGCAGTGAATCCGTGGCGGCATGCGGAATGGTTCCCCCTGGGCGAGCAGACGCTGGTCGTGCGGCTCGGGCGGGCGGAACGGATCGAAAACCGGACAATGCGGCGAACGATACAGCCGGCGGACGGGGAGCCCGATGGACGGGAGGCCGTGATGGCCGTGAGGGCCGTGTCGGCCCTGGCGGCCAAAATCCGGGCGGAAGCGCCGCCGGGCCTTTTGGAGCTCGTGCCGGCCGGCTCGGCGCTGGCCATCCATTTCGACCCGCTGGCATCGGGAGCGGGAGAATGGCAGGCGCGCATCGAACGATGGCTCGGACAGCTGGACGCGCCGGACGGGGAGTCGGGGCGGCTCGTGGAGATTCCCGTCTGCTACGGGGGCGCGTTCGGCCCGGATCTGGACGACGTGGCCCGCCGCACGGGACGCTCCGCGGAAGAGGTCGTGCGGCTTCACGCCGGAACGGAATATGTGGTCGGGATGATCGGGTTCGCGCCGGGGTTTCCCTATCTGTTCGGGCTACCGCGCGAGCTCGCCGTTCCGCGCCGGGAAGAACCCCGCACGAAGGTGCCCGCCGGTTCGGTGGCCATCGGCGGCGGCTACGCCGGCATCTATCCGAAGGAGCTGCCGGGCGGCTGGCATATCATCGGCCGGACGCCGTCGGTGCTGTTCGACCCGGCGGCCTCGCCGCCAAGCCTTCTCGCGCCGGGCGACCGGGTCCGGTTCGTGCCCGTCGATGAAGGCGAATTCCGGCGCCTGGCGGGCAAGCGGGACGGCGGCTCCGGCGGGTGGCGGGCCGTCCGGTCCGTCGAACGGCAAGCCGTTGGGGCCGCCGCGACTGCCGGAAGCGGGAGCGGCGAGCGGACCGGCGGGCCGTCCGGCCGCGCGTCCGGCGCCCGCCCCGGCCTTGCCGGAAGCGCTGCGCCTTCCGGTCCGTCCGGGGAAACCGGCGGCGCCGTCGCCGGGTTTCGCGTGATTCGGCCTGGTTTGCATACCGTTTTGCAGGATTTCGGCCGGCCGGGCTTCCAGCGGTACGGCGTCACGCCGGGCGGCGCGATGGACCGGATCAGCTGCCGGCTGGCCAACCGGCTCGTCGGCAACCGCTTTGGCGAACCGGCGCTGGAAATGACGCTGGCCGGTCCGGAACTGGAGGCGCTGGCCGACCTGGTGATCGCGTTCTGCGGCGCGGACATGGAAGCGGCGGTGAACGGCCGGCCGATTCCGGCGGGAAGCCCGGTCCGGGTGAAGGCGGGGGACATCGTGCGCTTCGGCGCCGCCCGTGCCGGATGCCGCGCGTACCTGGCCGTCGCCGGCGGGTTCGCCGCGCCTTCGCTGCTCGGGGGCCGCGGCGCCTGTCCGGCCGCCGGTCTGCCCGGACTGCTCGGGCGGGCGCTGGCGGCGGGAGACCGGCTGGACGTCGTCCGCCGCTCCGGCGGGCCGTTCGGCGGATGCGGAAGCTGCGCTTCCGGAAACGCCGGACCGGGAGACGCTGAGCCGGGGAACACCGGAGCGCGGGACGCCGGAACCCGGGATGCCGAATGCGCGGATGCCGGATCCGGCGGCGAAACCGGCTCCGGAGAAGCCGGGAGGGCGAGCGTCGGGCCGGCAACCGGCCGGACGGGAGCCGGCCAAACGGAAACCGGCGTCGGCCCCCGGGCCGGCCGGCTGTTTCCCTGGCGGGCGGCGCCGCCGGTTACGCTGCTGCGCGCCGGACGGCCGGTGGCGGTGCGCGTCCTGCCGGGGCCGGAATTTGGCCTGCTGCCGCCGGAAGCCGCGGCCTCGTTGCTGGAACGGGTGCACGAGGTGGACAGCCGGTCGGACCGGATGGGGCTGCGCCTGACCGGCGGCGAACCGATCCCGCTGGACATTGCCGGCATCGCGTCCGAACCGGTGGCCTGGGGCACGGTGCAGTTGCCGCCCGGCGGCCGGCCGATCGTGCTGGCGGCCGACCGGCAGACGACCGGCGGCTATCCGCGGGTGCTGCAGGTGATCGCGGCGGACCTTCCCCTCATCGGCCAGCTGGCGCCCGGCATGCGGCTTGTGTTCCAGATGGTCGGCCCGGAAGTTGCGGCGGCCGCCCTCGAGGAACAGGAACGGCGCATGCGCTTGCTGGAGTGGGCAATTGACCAGAAAATCGGCGGCTGAATCGCCGCGGGAACGGAAGCGGCGAAGACGCTGGAAACACGGCATCGCGGGGAAAGGCTACACGGGAAACGAGGGTATCGGATACGGCACAAAAGGTCTATCCGGCGACGGCCGTTTCGGAAGGCATCATCGAATGGAGAAAACCGCGAGCGAATTCGGAAAACGCCGGAGTTACGGGGGAGGAAGGAAATGGAACGGGCAAAGCGGATCGATCTCAATTGCGACATGGGGGAAGGGTTCGGCATTTACCGGTTCGGGGAGGATGAAGCCCTGCTGGAAGCCGTGACGTCGGCCAACATCGCCTGCGGGTTCCACGCCGGCGACCCGTCGGTCATGAAGCGGACCGTCCGGCTGTGCCTCGAGCGGGGCGTCGCCGTCGGCGCCCATCCGGGCCTGCCGGATCTTATGGGATTCGGCCGGCGGGCGATGGCCGTTCCCGCGGACGAGATCTTCGATCTCGTCCTCTACCAGATCGGCGCGCTGGCCCTCATCGCGGCGGCGGAAGGGGCCGGTCTGGCCCACGTGAAGCCGCACGGCGCGCTGTACCACATGGCAAGCGGCGACCGGGCCGTCGCGGAGGCGGTGGCCGAAGCCGCCGCGAAGGCGTCGGACGCCATCGGGCGGCCGCTCATGCTGTTTGCGCCGCCCGGGAGCGAACTGGCCGCCGCCGGCGGCCGGCGCGGCCTCGTAGTCGTCCGCGAAGCGTTCGCCGACCGCCGGTATGCGCCCGACGGATCCCTGGCGCCGAGAAGCGCGCCGGGCAGCGTCCTGGCGGCGGAAGAGGCCGCACGCCAGGCGCTGTCCATCGCCCGGGACGGAACGGTGACCGCCGCCGCCGGCGGCCGGCTGCAGATCGAGGCCGGGACGATCTGCGTGCACGGCGACGCGCCGGGCGCCGCCGCCACGGCCCGGGCGGTCCGCCGCATGCTGGAGGACGCGGGCATCGCCGTCGCACCCGTCGCTCCTGAGGACGCGGGCGCCCGTGTCCGCCCATGAGGACGGATGCGGCGAAACATTCACGAAATCCGCTTCCGCACGCAATCCGCGCCCGTCGTTTGCACCCAGCCGCCTTCGACGGACAGCCCGCGTTTGGCATAGAGCGGCCGCTTCCGCACGGCCAGGGCGCTTTCGCGGATTTTTTCCTCGGCCGCCAGGGTGACGGTGCCGACCCGCTGCAGGGCGCGCTTCAGGGTGACCAGCTCATCCAGCTTTTCATCGGCGAAGGCGAGCATTTCCTTCATGTGCGGCGCGAGGCCGCTTTCCCCGGCCAGCGACACGGGGACGTGCATCAGGCTGCAGGACGGCTGCAGCGCCAGCTCGCACGAGTCGTCCAGCTTTTTGGCCAGCGTCTTCACCAGGAAGAAGGCGTCCTGCAGATCGGTCCGCCACACGCCCTGCCCGTCGATCACGCCGGCGCCGAGGCGCCAGCCGGCCGGCACCCCCAGCGCCATGACCGCCTGCAGGTTGCGCTCGCGGCCGTGCACGAAATCGAGGCCGATGCCGTCCACCGGCAGCCGGATCAGCCGGCCGTAATGCGCCGCCGGGCCGTACGGAATCTGCAGCATGATGCGGATGTCCGGCGCCGCGGCGCGCATGGCGGCATAGGCGTCTTCGACGGCCGCCCAATCGTCCGCCGGCACGTCCCGGCCGAGGGCGGGCTCCATCAGCTGCACCCAGGTTGCGCCCGCCTCCGCCAGTTCCCGCAGCGCCTGCCCGTACACGGGCGCCAGCCGGGCGATCCAGCTTTGCGGCGAGCCGCCGTCCTTCCGGTCGGCGAGACGGACGAAGGTGTACGGGCCGACCAGAACCGGCGCCGTCTCGAGGCCGAGCGCCCGCTTCGCTTCCAGATACGCCAGGAGCGGCCGATTTTCCGCAAGTTGGGGTTGGCGTTCCCCAAGCTCCGGCACGACGTGGCGGTAGCCGGTGCCGAACCAGTCCGCCTTCCGGCAGGCGGCCGCCTGTTCCGTGCCCCGGGCCATGGCGAAATACAGCGCCGTCGGAACCGGTCCGCCTCCGTACAGGAACCGGCCGGGCACGAGGCCGAACATCGCCGCCGCGTCCAGCATGTGATCGTACAGGCTGAAATCCCCCGACGCGATCCAGTCAATGCCGGCCTTTCGCTGGATGTCCAGCCCCTTCAGGCGAAGGGCCGCCATGTTGGCCAAAAGGTCTTTTTCATCCAGCGCCCCCGACCAATATTGCTCCAGCCATGCGCTCCACTCCCGGTTTTCGCCGATGCGCGGGTATCCGAGGGTGGCCGTCACAATCCGTTTCATCCGTCATCCCTCCTCCGGACGCATCCGTCCGGCATGCAAGGTCTTTCGATGTGTATTAATAAATATACACATGAATTTATAAATATGCAATGATGCCCGTCCAAATAGCCGAAAAAAACCCGGCGCCGCGAACCCGTTCGCGAATCGCCGGGGGAATGCCTTCCGCGTGCCGTCACCTGCGGGTCAGCTTGCCGAGTTCGGCGGCGACGGCTTCCATCTCGGAAATGCTGAAGGCGGATTTGCTGACGACCCATTCATAGATGTCGAACAGATCGCCGTACCGTTCCAAGGGAAACAGTTCCGGGCGCATGACGCCGGCGGTGGCCATGTTCAGCCTTTTCCTGATTTCTTCCACCATGAAGGCGATGTTCGCCTCGCTGGGCACGGACAGATCGGGCATGGGACACGTCCTTTCGCGGCTTTTTTTGAAAAAAGGGTTCCGGCCGCCAGCCGGCCTGTTCCGGAAAAGCCGGAACGGGACGCAACACCGGGCGCGGGGGTCAGAACAGGTTCAGCTGCTCCGGACCCCCGTTTTTCGCCGGCGGATCGTACGGCTCGATGCAGGCGGGCACGTCGTTTTTGACGCTGTTGACGAGCGGGCTGACCGGATAGATGTGCAATTCGCCGGCGGGACAGGGCGCAAGGAGCGGCAGCAGTTCCCGCGGATCGGTGACGGTCCGGTCGAGCCAGACAGCCGTCCGTTCACGGGAGAGAATGACCGGCATCCGGTCGTGCAGGGACGCCATCTGCTCGTTGGCCGCCGTGGTGACGATGGTGACGGTGGCCAGGCGACCGCCGTCCGGCGCCGTCCAGACGTCGTACAGGGCGGCCAGCGACAGCAGACCGCCGTCCTTCGGCGCGATGCGGAACGGCTGTTTGTCGGTCCGGCGCCATTCGAAAAACCCGTCGGCGGGCACGATGCACCGTTTGGTCCGAAACGGCCTGGCGAAAGCCGGCTTCTCGGCCACGGTTTCCGCGCGGGCGTTGATCATTTTGGACCCGATTTGCGGATCCCGGGCCCATTCCGGCACGAGCCCCCACTTCAGTCCGCCCAGGCGGCGGCCGTCCGGCGCGCCGATGACGGCCGGGATGATCTGGCCGGGCGCGATGTTGTATCGCGGCACGTGGTCGAAATTCGTTTCCGCGATGCCGTAGTATTCCATCAGCTCTTTAAGCTCCACCCGCAGGGAGAAACGGCCGCACACGGGGCTCCCTCCTTGTGCAAGCGTCGGCTTCTTTCCAAAATTGAACCCCTCTGTCTTTCATTGTATAATGGCGAAGTCCAAAAAGAAAATGCAGACCGGACCGACTTTTTTGACGGCACCTGAAACGAAGCAACCGGAAAGGCGGGTGCGAAAATGGACCATCAATCGCTGACGAGCCTGCTTATCGTCGTGGCCATCGCCTTCTTTCTGCCCATCCTGCTGCACAAGCTGAAATGGCAGTCGCTGCCGCTGGTGGTGGCCGAAATCGCCGCCGGGCTCATCGTCGGCAAAAGCGGACTGAACCTGGTGAAGGAAGACCCGATCCTCAGCCTGCTGTCGGTGCTCGGCTTCATTTTTCTCATGTTCCTGAGCGGCCTCGAGATCGATTTTTCCCTGTTCCGGCGGAAATCCGGCGGAAAGCGGCGCCGGCTGTTCCATCCGGTGGCCGTGTCCGCCGTCATGTTTCTGGCCATTTTGGCCCTTTCGTACGTGCTGGCCAAGGCGCTGGTCATCATGGAACTGGCCGGCGATCCGTACCTGATGACGATCATGATCGCCACCATTTCCCTCGGCGTCGTCGTGCCCGTGCTGAAGGAGCGGCGGCTGATCGAAACCGGGCTCGGCCAGACGCTGCTGCTCGTGTCCGTCATCGCCGATTTCGTCACCATCGTGCTGCTGGCGATCTACATCAGCCGGCTGTCCGGCAGCATGGCCGGCATGCTGCTTCTGCTCCTGTTCTTCGCCCTGGTGGCGGCCACGTACCTCGTCGTCCGGCGCCTGTCGAAGGGATCGCTGTTCACCTTGCTCGGGGCGGGGACGGTGCAGATCGGCACCCGGGCGGTGTTTGCCCTCATCCTGTTCTTCGTCGTCATGGGCGAAACCCTCGGGGCGGAAAACATCCTCGGCGCGTTTCTTGCGGGGGTCGTCGTGAGCCTCATCGCGCCGGAGAAAACGTTCATCCGCCAGCTCGACAGCTTCGGGTACGGGTTTCTCATCCCGATCTTTTTCATCATGGTCGGCGTGAATCTCGATTTGCGAAGCCTGTTCGGCGACTGGCGGGTGCTCGCGCTCATCCCGGTGCTGCTCCTGTTCATTCTGCTGTCCAAAATGGTGCCGGCGCTCCTCTTGCGCATCTGGTTCGGCTGGCGGGAGACGCTCGGCGCCGGCTTCCTCATCAGCGCCACCCTCAGCCTCGTCGTCGCCGTGGCGACCGTTGCCCGCGAGCTCGGGCTGATCGACGACGCCGTGCAGGGGGCCCTCATTCTCGTCGCCGTGCTCAGCTGCCTGGTGTTCCCGGTGCTGTTCAACCGGATGTTCCCGCGGCAGCAGACGGAGCGCAAAGTCCAAGTGGCCGTCGTGGGCGCCAACCACGTCACCCTGCCGGTGGTGCAGGCGCTCGCCCGCCATCCCGGATACGAGGTGCGGCTGTACAGCACGGAAAGCCGGGAACAGTGGGAAGACGTCGCGGCGGCGGAACAAGCGGGCGGCACCGGCGGTTTGCAGGCGGAACAGGCGGGCAGCATCGGCGGCTTTCGGGTGGAACGCACGGGCGGCATCGGCCGTGCCCAAGGAACGGGCGATGCCGGTGGAGACAGGCATGCCGGCGGCGCCGGCGGAAACGCGGCCGGACGGAACTGGCAGGCGGTGAAGGTGGAATCGCTGGCGCAGGAAACGCTGGAGGCGGGCGGCACGTTTGACGCCGATACGGTGGTGCTGGGCACGATGGACGACGAGCGCAACGTGATCCTGGCCCGCCATGCGCGGCGGAAGGGCGTGGAACGCGTCATCGTGCGGGTCGAGGACCCGTCGCTGCAGGAGCGGGTGCGGCGGGAAGGCTTCACGGTGTTTTCCACCCTGTTCGCCGCCACGAGCCTGTTGCGTGCGGCCATCGAGCATCCGGGCGTGGTGGACTTCATCGCCGACGAGACGGGGGCGCTGGCGGAAATCCGGGTGGAAAATCCCCGCTGGGACGGCGTGCTGCTGCGCCATTTGCCGGATTTGAAGGGGCTTTTGATCCTGCGCATCTACCGCGGCGAATCGTTTCTCATCCCCCACGGCAACACGGAAATTTTGCTCGGCGACCGGCTGCTCGTCAGCGGCGAGGAAGAGGCGGTGGAGAGGCTGCGGGACAGCCTGGGATGACGGTTGCCGGGGGAAGGCGGTCATTCCCGCTTGAGGCGCAAAAATGCGCCAAAACGGACCGAAATTCGGCAACATGCAAAAATGAAGCGCAAAAATGCACCATAAATGCAAAGCACATGCTTTTTTCGGGAATTATGGCGCATTTTTGCGCTTCTTTTTTCAAAAAGCGGGGTTCCGCCGGTCAGTTCCCCGCGCCGGCTTCCTCCGCGCCGTTTTTTTCCGCGCCGCTTCCCCCGTCGGGTTCCGGCCCGAATTCATCCGCCGGCAGCCGAATCCACCGGCGCAAATAGCCCTGGTCATGCAGCGCCTTGATCAGAATGATCAGCACCGGCGACAGCACGAGCCCCATCACGCCGAACAGCGACAGCGACACGACCATGAAGGCCAGCGTCGTGAAGGCGGACACGCCCAGCGAGTCGCCGGTGATTTTCGGTTCGAGAATTTGCCGCGTCAGCACCACGAGGAGCCACAGCACCGTCAGCCCGACGGCGAGGCCGGTTTTGCCGGTGACGAACAGGAACACGATCCACGGCACGAAGATGGTGGATACGCCAAGCAGCGGCAGCACGTCGAAAATGGCCGCCACGACGGAGATGACGAAAAAGTTTTCCACGCGCAGCACGAGGAGGCCGATCAGCACCATGAAGAAGGTGATGGCGATCAGCTTCAGCTGGGCTTTGACGTAGCTGCCGAGCCCTTTCAGCACGTGATCCCGCAGGAAAAACCAGGCCTTCTTGAACGTGTTCGGCGTCTTTTCCCGGGCCGCGCGCCGCCACGAATCGATTTCCACGCTGAGAAAATAGGCCAGGATGACGGCGATGGCGAGGTCGATGACGAAATTGGAAACGGAACCGGCGATGCCGAGCAGCCAGCTGAAAAACACGGCGGCGAAATGGCTGCCCTTCTCGGCGATGGTGCCGCCGAACTGCTTCAAATATTGGCCGGCGTCGGCCAGCCAGTCCCGCGGCAGCAGGTCGAGTCGGGAGATGAGCCAGTCGATCTGCACGGAAAACATGTTGTAGAACATGACGCCGTATTCCGGCAGACGGCTGACGAGCCGGTTGGCCTGGTAGACGAACAGCGCCGACGCTCCCGCCACAACGCTCAGCACGATGAGCAGGTACACCAGCATGGCGATGGCCGTGGCGATCGATTTTTTGATCTTTCGCCGGTGCAGGAAGCGCGCCAGCGGTTCGACCATCCAGAAGATGACGAAGGCGAGGAACACCGGCGCGGCAATCCGGTACAGATGGCTGAACACGAACATGATCAGGTAGACGGTCAGCGCGATCAGCCCGATGTCCAGCGCGGTGCGCCAATATTTCCGGTAAAATGTCAGCATGGTTTCCGATCCCGTCCGTTGCCAAAAAAATGAATCCGGAACCTATTGTAAACCATGCGGACCTTTTTTGAAACCGGACGATCTCCGTCAGTGGCCCCCGAACCCGTCCCGGAAGGCGGCGGAAAGCCGCTTTTCGTCCACCTGCCACAGGCGGGCGATGTCGGGCGCGACGTGTTCCTCCCACCAGTCCGCCAGCAGCTTCCGGTTGCTGCCGTTTTCCGCGATCCAGACCAGATTTTCGATCACTTTCCGGTAGTAAAGCCGTTCCGCTTCCGCCGCCTTGTCCGGGGGAACGTACACTTTCAGCCGCTTCACGGTGCGGTACAGCTCCCGCCGGCAGGCCCGGCGGATGGCCCGGGGGGTGGGCAGCTCCCGTTCATGCTTTCCCCGGTTTTCGAATGTCGGCCGCCCCATCCGTCCGCATCCCTCCTCCTGTCGCTTCCCTGCATCCTATGCGATGCGGCGGGGCGGGGCGACTTGCCGGGGGCCGGAGTCAATCGACCACCAGGTACCCGATCATCGGTCCGCCGTGGGCCGGATCGGAATGGGTCGGGCAAATGATCCGGTAAATGCCCTCCTTGTCCGCCTTGAACGTGACGACGGTTTCCCGGCCTTTGACCACTTCGCCCCGCACGTCCAACCCTTCGATGCGGAACGGATGCCGATCACCGTTCAGCCCGAGGATGCGCAGTTCCACCGTTTCGCCTTCCCTGACGAAAATGGTGCCGGGATCCCAGCGGTACACCTCGATTTCCCGGCCGTCGGGAAGCCGCGCCTTGTGCTCCACCGTCACCATGTGGATGACCCGCGGGTTGTCCGGGGTGCCCATGGCCGGCTCCGCCTGCGTCCACATCCGCGCCGACCAGGCGAGCACGGCCAGCAGGATCATCAGGCCGGCGAGACGCAGTTTCCTTCTGTCCACGACAAACACTTTCGCTTTTGACATGCAACCGCTCCTTTCCGCATAGTGATGGACTGTACCCGGGCTTGTACCCATCTTATGCGGAACGGGAGGCCGGCATGTCTCCCGCCCGCGGACCGGACCGCGGGCACGGGCTTTATTCGGACGGGTTTGGCAGGATGGGTTTTGCAGGGCGGGCATTGCAGGACGGTCTATGCAGGGCGGGCCCGTGCAGAACGGACTTTGCAGCCGGCAATCCGTTTGTATTATGATAGGATTTGAAATTTGACGGGACGGGAGCGCGGCTATGGAGCAGTGGGTAACGGACATGATGGAGCAGTACGGCTACTTCGGCCTTCTGGCGGTCATGGTGATCGAAAACCTGTTTCCCCCGATTCCCTCCGAAGTGGTGCTGCCCTTCGGGGGGTTCATGACGACGCGTTCCCAATTGACGGTGCCGCTCGTCATCCTGTGGGCGACCGCCGGATCGCTCGTCGGCGCCCTCATCCTGTACGGAGCGGGCATGGTGCTGCCGAAGGAGCGCGTGCTTTGGATCGTCGACCGGTGGGGCCGCTGGCTGCGCCTCAAACCGCAGGATGTCGAGAAGTCGTTCGACTGGTTCGACCGCTACGGAAAATGGACGGTGTTTTTCGGCCGGATGGTGCCGGTGGTGCGCAGCCTGATCTCCATTCCGGCGGGCATGGCGCGGATGAACATGGGGCTGTTCCTGCTGTACACGATCCTCGGATCGCTCATCTGGAACACGCTGCTGGTGGGCATCGGCGCGGTGCTGGGCAGCTCGTGGCATCTCATCACGGATTGGATCGGCGTGTATTCCAACATCATCTATGCCGTTCTGGCGCTGCTGGCCGTCGCGGCGGCCGTCTGGCTGTTCCGGCGGAAACGCTGACCGGAGGAAATGGCGAAAGCCGGGAAAGGCAGGGAACGGGACTGGATGGACGGACCGGACGGAACGGACAGACAGAGCAGAATGGACGGACAGGACAGGATGGACGGAATGGACGGAAAGAAAGGAGACGGGGACGGCTTGCTGAAAATCGACGGATTTCCGCTCGGACCGCTGGAGACGAACTGCTACGTCATCGAACGGACGGACGCCGGCGCCTGCGTCGTCATCGACCCCGGCATGCCGGCGAAGCCGCTTTTCGACCGGGTGGCGCATTTGCGGGTGGAGGCGATTTTGCTGACCCATGCCCATTTCGACCACATCGGCGGGGTGGAGGAACTGCGCAGGCGGAAAAACTGCCCCGTCTACCTGCATGAAGCCGAATGGGACTGGCTGACGGATCCGGCGAAAAGCGGGTCGTCGCCGTGGCCCGGCCTCGGCGTTCCGGCCGCGTCGGCGCCGCCGGATTATGGCCTCGTCCACGGCCAGAAACTGGCGCTCATCGGCGAGACGTTCGAAGTGTTCCATACGCCGGGCCATTCGCCCGGCAGCGTCAGCTTCCTCATCGGCGACAAGCTGTTCGCGGGCGACGTGCTGTTCCGCCAGTCCGTCGGACGGACCGATCTTGCGGGCGGCAGTTTCGAAACGCTGCTGCGCTCCATCCACGACGTTTTGTTCCGGCTGCCCGATGAAACCGTCGTCTGCCCGGGGCACGGGCCGGCGACGACGATCGGGTTCGAGAAACGGCACAATCCGTACGTCTGACAAGAGACAAAATCGCCGGCAAACCCGCGCATTTCAAAACGGGCAAACCCGCGCATCGGGAAAAATGGTCAAGCATCCGTGGTCAAGCACCGTGTCTGTCCGGGGCGGGCGGCATACGGTATGGAGTAAGTTTCCATCCCGCATGAGCGAGGTGACCGACTTGAACGCCCGCTACCGGAACTACTGGTCGCTTCACGCCGATTTCGTCCACGATTTTTCCACGGTGCGCCACAAGGGATTCAGCCTGCCGCTGCTCATTCCGTTCCACCGCCTGATCCGCCACCCCGACATCGAGGCGCACATGCAGGACCCGTCGCTCGCGGCCAAACACACCCGCAACAGCATCACGGAGGACGCCGCCGTGCAGCCGTTCTTCGACCGGTACATCAAGCGCAACGTGCCGCTGAAACGGTACAAGAACGGGAAAATCGTGCTGTGCCTCACCCTGCTTCGCTTCCCCCATTCCATCGGCGGCTGCTATCTGTCGCCGGAAAACACCATCCATGTCGGTCCGGGCTTTCCGTCTCCGAAGGATGGCCCGAACGTGATCGGGATCAAATCGTTTCTCGTCAAAAAGGATCCGGAATGGCCGAACATCAAAGCGAAGGCGGAGCTTCTGCTGGCGCGCCATGCCGCCCATCCGGTTTTCGGCCATCCCCATTTCCGGGAAATGCTGCTCGAATATCTGGAAATCGCCGCCGGTGCCGTCAACGGGGTCACGTGGCTGTTCGAGCGCCACAAAATCGCCGCGGTGGTCGTCGGCGCCACCAACGAGCCCGTCGGCCGGGCGCTGGCCATCATGGCCCACCGCCGGCGCATCCCGAGCATCGCCACGCAGCACGGGCTGATCGGCAACGAGCTCGGGTTTCTGCCCGTGTTCGTCTCCCGGCTGGCGGTCTTCGGCAACAATGAAGTGGAATTCTACACCAGCCGCGGCGTTCCCGCCCGCCACATTTTCGTGACCGGCCATCCCCGGTTCGATACGTTCTTCACGAACCCGGCCGGCGACCGGAAAGCCTTCCTGGCCAAGTACGGCGTTTCTCCGGACAAGAAGACGGTGCTCGTCATGACCAATCAGATCCGCGACATGGCGGCCTGGTCCGCCTACATTGGAAAACTGGCGAAGCATCCGGACGTGGCGGTGCTCATCAAGCCGCACAAGAACGAAGTCATGAAAAACATGCTGGACGGCTATTACAAGCTGGCCAAAGCCCATCCGAACGTCAAGGTGCTGGCCGAACGCTCCATCCATCTCAAAAACATTCTGCCCCTCGTGGACGCGGCGGTGGCCGAACTGTCGACGACGGGGCTCGAGTCGATCATCTGCGGCACGCCGACGCTGTTTTTGCGGAAACCGTCGTACGAAGACATCAACCACAAGTACTATTACGAAAAAATGGATGAGTTCGTGTCCACCGACCCCGATTATCTGGCCAAGCTGACCTATGCCGTGCTGAAGCAGCCTTCCGTGCGCAAGCGCAACGTGGCAAAAATGAAAGCGTTCCTGCGCCACGCCTATCCCGTGGACCTGTCCGGCGAAGCGCTCACCCGCGTCCTCAGCCGTCTCACGCGCAAAATCCTGCGCCGCCCGGTGGCCCGCAAATACGAAGGCATGCTGGTCAAGGGAACGGGGCCGGAAATCTATTATGTCCGCGGGCAGGTGAAACGCCGCATCCCGTCGCCAAAAGTCATGGTGAAGCACAAATTCGATCCGAAACATGTAAAGCGCATCCCCGACGCCGAACTGATGCAGATTCCGCCGGGCGCCGTCCTCACGTGAATCGCCGCGGGATGAAAAAACAGGCGGATGTTGCATGAATCATTCGAATCTGATAAAATATGGATGAAAAAGGAAGCGGAATCCGGAAGGCGGGACGAATCCCGGCCATCCGGTCCGGATCTCCGAATCGAACATCCGGTTGGGTTGCGAAGCACGCACCTCGGCGGTTGAACCGCAGGGGTGCTTTTTTTCGTCGCCGCAACCGGAAACCGGAGGAGGTGGATCATGCGCATCCGGAACCTGCTGCTCGGGGCGCTGTCGGCCGCGGCCGCGCTGGCCGTCGTCTGGGCGATCCATGAACTGCAGCTGAAGCAGCTGGAAGAGCGGCGCACGGTGAACGTGCCGGTGCCCGCCGCGTTCATTCCGGCCGGCACGCTTTTGGCGGAAAGCATGCTGGAATGGATCCCGCTGGAAGAAGGCGCCCTGCACCGGGAGACGGTGCTTTCCGCCGACCGGATCGTCGGCATGGAAAACATCGTGCCGCTGGGCCGGCATGAACCGATTCTGTCGTGGAAACTGGAACGCGGGCGGCTGATGCCGGCAAGGGGCGAGGCGACGTTCCGCATTCCGCGGGAATACGTGCTGTCCGTGTCGGGCAGCATCCGCGCCGGCGACGCGGTCCGGCTGTTCGTGTCGGAACCGGGCGCGCCGCGCCGGCTGTTCGACCACGATGTGATGGTCGCTTCGGTGCGGACGCCGTCCGGCGACGAGGTGGGCCTGGACGCGTCCGGTCTCGAAGCGGCCGCCGCGGGCGACCGGGAGCGGCTGTATGCCCACCGCAGAAGCGGCGGCTCCATCGACGCCATCGAATTGAATTTGACCGAGGAGGAGTGGCTGATGATCGACCGGCTGTGCAGCACCGGGCTGAAGCTGGTGATCGCCCTGTCGCCGGAACTGCTCCCGGCCGGACCGGAGCGGGGAAGGGAGGATGACGGATGAACGCGCTTCTGATCAGCGATGACCGCGAACTGGCCAGGCAGCTGGCGGACGGACCGGAGGGAGCCGGGATCGGATGGACGGTCGCCGCAAGGACGGAGGAGGGGCTGCGGAAACTGGCGGAGGGCGCCTACGACGCGGTCGTCGTGTCCGACCGGCTGTTTGACGGCGCATCGCTTCCGGCGGCGCTGGAGCGCGTCCGCCGGCTGGCCGGCGGGGCGAAGCGGGTGGTCATGCTGAGCAACCGGCATGCGGCGGCGGACGCCAGGAGGCTCGCCAAGGAATGCCTGGCCGACGGCTGGTCGGTCGTGCCGCCGGGCCGCAGCGTCGCCCAGGTGGCAGCCGGCCTGACGTCGATGCTGCTCGGCGGCGAAGCCGGTGAACGGCAAAGGAGCGGCTTGATCCAGTTTCTCGGCACGACGCCGAACATCGGCACGACGGTGGCGGCCTTCGCCGCCGCCCACGGCATGGCGGCCCGCACGGACCGGAAGATCGGCCTGCTCTGCCTCAACCTGAAAAGCGACAAGCTGCACTTGTATCTGGGCGAGCCGGAACCGGTGCCGGCGCTGGACGGCCTGCGGCCGGAACTGAAGGCCGGCGAGCTTTCGCCGGAGCGGCTCACGGGCCACTGCCGCCGGCTCCGCCGCCGGCCCAACCTGTACATTCTTCACGGCAATCTGCAGCGGGAACAGGCGGAATATTACACCGTGGAAGAACTGGACCGGCTGTTCCGGGCGGCGGAACAGGCCTTCGACCTGTGCGTGGCCGACACGAGCGCCTATTGGGACAATGCGGCCACCGTGGGCGCGATGCTGCACGCCGGCCAGCGGATTTTGGTGACGACGCCCCGGTCGGCCTGCTGGCGGGAAGACTTCGCCCGCTGGTGCCGGGCGCTGTCGCCCGTGTTTGGCCTGGGTCCGTCCGATTTCGATCTGCTGGTTACACAGCAAGACGGCCGGCTGCCGGCCGGGGCGAGGGAAATGGCCCGGGAGATGGGGCTTGCGCGCGTCGGCGAAATCCGCCATTGCCCCGAGCTGGACCGTTATCTGGAAGACGGGCGTCTCGCGGAGTGGGCCGACGGGAGAACCGGCGCCGCGGCGGACGCGGCGCGGCTGGCCGAGACGCTGCTCGCCCTGCATGACGAACCGGTGCGCGAACCGGCGCGCCAGCGCCTCGCGGGCTGGCGCGGGCTGTTTCGCGGAGGGAGGCGCATCGGCCTTGCCGGAAAATGAAGCCCGTTTTTCCCTGATGGCCTGGGCGAAGGCCGGGGCGCGGACGGACGGGGCCGGATCGCGCCCGGAAGCGGATTTTGCCCGGATGGCGGAAGAGACGAGGGATTATTTGACCGGCCCGGCGCCGGGCGGCGAAGCGGAGCGCGCCAGGCGCCACGAGACGCTGAACCGGGCGGTGCTCGGGTTTGCCGAAGACCGCAGGCGGGTGCTGGCGTGGATCCAGGATTTCTGCCTGCGGAACAGGTGGCACGACGCCCGCAGCCCGTACGGGAAATACGGCAGTCTGGCCGAGGCGATCTTCGCCGAAATCGTCGGCTTCAACGTGCTGGAACTTCTGATGGCCGACCGCGACGGGCTGGAGGAAATCCAGGTCGTCGGCACCCGCATCTTCGAAGTGCGCCGCGGCGTGGCGCGGCCGTCCGTCCACCGGTTCAAATCCGTCCGCGAGGTGGAGCGGCTGCAGCAAAACCTGGTGCTGTTCAACCAGGACCGGCTGACCGTGCGCAAACGGTGGGCGGAAGTGCGGCTGTCCGACGGCGCCCGGGTGACGATGACCGGGTTCGGCTTCACGGCCGAACCGACGCTGACAATCCGGTTTTACCCGGGCGGGGCGGTCACGCTGGACGAGCTGTGCGGCGAACCGTACCGAACCCTGGACCGCAAGGGGGCCGTCCTGCTCCGGGCGGCGGTGAAGGCGGCGGTCAACCTGGTCATTGCCGGCGCCACGGCCAGCGGCAAAACCCAGCTGCTCAAAGCCCTCGTGGCCGAAATGCCGGAGGACGAGCGGCTGGTGACGATCGAGCCCCGGTTTGAACTGATGCTCGACCGCGCGTTTCCCGGCCGCAACATCGTGCAATACGAAATCGACGAGGACGATCCGCTGCACGACGGCCGGCAGGCGTTCAAGCTGGCGTTGCGCCAGTCGCCGAACCGGATCCTCCTGGCGGAAATCCGCGACGCGGACGCCAACCTGTACGTGCGGGCCTGCACGCGGGGCCATGCGGGAAGCGTGACGACGGTGCATGCGGGACGTCTGGAAGACGTGCCCGACGCCATCGCCGACATGTGCCTGCAGGACGGCCGGGCCGTCGACCACGTCCGGCTGGTCCGGCGCATCGCCACCTTCGTGACGGAGATCGGCATCGAAACGGCCCTCGCCGGCGGCCGTCGGCGAATCGTGCGGATCGGCGAGTTCGAGCGGACGGGCGGCGATTTTCGCGTCCGCACGCTGTATGCTTTCGACGGGCGGTCGGAGACGTGGACCTGCCCGGAGCCGCCCACGCCCCGCCTCATGGAGCGGCTGAAACGGGCCCTGCCGGAATGGGAGGCGGCAGCATGCTGACGCCGGTCCGGTGGGCGGCCGCCCTGCTCCTGTTCATCCTGCTGTTTGCGGCCTTCCGCCTGTTCCTTGCCGCCGCCTTCGGCCGGCCCGGAATGCGGCGCTTCCGCCGGGGGTTCCGGTCCGTTTCGGGGGACGGATTCCGTTCGTTGTTCCGGTCCGGAACCGGATTCCGGCGCCGGACGGCCAAACCGGCCTGGCGGCGATTTGCGGGACGGGAATGGGCGGGCCGGCCGGTCCGTTCCCGGGCCCGGGCGTTCGGCCGGGCGGGACGAAACGCGCTGGCCGCCCGGCTGGAAGCGGCGGACGCAGGCCTAACGCCAGCGGCGTTCGCCGCGCTGTCCGTTGCCGCGTCCGCCTTCGGCCTGGCCGCGGGAACGGCGGCATTCGAAAGCCTGAAAGGCATGCTCGTTCCGGGCGCCGTCGGACTCGCGCTTCCGTCCCTGTGGCTGCGTTCCCGGCTTGCCGGCCGGCAAATCCGGCGGCGGAAGGACCTGCTTCCCGCCCTCGAAAGTTTCTACCAGGAGCTCGTGCTGTCTCCCGGCGGCAACATCCGGTCCGCCATCCGGCGCACCGTGGAGTCCGGCCGACTGCCCCGCCACGCGCAGGCCGTGTTCGAACGTCTCCATGCCGGACTGACCGTGCACCGGGACTTGGAAGATTGCCTGCTGCCGTTCGCCGACGCCTTCGCCAGCCGATGGGCGGACCAGTTTGCCGGCCTGCTGCGCATCGCGCTGGAGGACGGCGCGGACATTTCCGGCGGACTGCGGGAGCTGATTTCCGACATGCGGCGTGCGCAGCGGATCGACCAGGCGGAGCGGAACAAGCTGCTGGAAATCCGGTTGGTCAGCTTCTCGCCCCTCCTGTTTCTGGCCATTTTCCTCGCGGTCAATTTCCGCCTGGACCCGGAGATGGCGCACCGTCACTACATCGCGAGCGATGCGGGACGGGAGATGCTGCTGCATGCGCTGGCCATGATCGTCCTGTCCTTCGCGCTCGGCGTCTATCTTTCATTGCGAAAGGAATGATGCCATGACGGACCGCGTTCTTGCCCTGGCGAAGGCCGCGCCGGCCCCCGTCTGGCCGCTGGCGTTTCTGCTGGCGTGCACCCTCTACGGCCTGTTGCGCGCCGTGTTTTCGCCGCGGCGCGCGCCGGCCGGCCGGCGGCGGTCGGTTTTCGTCACCGGATCCGCCCGGCCGCTCCGGCTGCGCTGGTTGCACCGGTTGCGCCGGCCGCCCGGCGTTCCCCGCCGGGACCATCCGGCCGTGCGGCGGAAGGCGGCGCAGCTTGCCGCCTGCGGGCTTCGCGTGGATGCGGCGGCCTATCTGTTCTGGAAGCGGATCCTCCTTGCGGCTTGCGCGGCGGGCTGGGCCGCCGCGCAGGCCGCTGTCCGGGACGCGGACGGCATTCCGGGTGTGCACGCCGCCCTGTTCGTGCTGTTTCCGGCGGCCGTGGCGCTTCTTTCGGCCGACGGCCTGCTGCTGGAACGGCTGCAGCAGGCGAGACGACACAGGATCATGCGGGAACTGGATGCCGTCAGCCGCCATTTGCTGTACACCGGCGGGCATGCCGTCAATCTGCACGCCAGGCTGCTGCGCTGCCTGCCGTTTACCCGGGTGCTCCGGGCGGATTGGTACCGCCTGACGGCCGACTGGTACCAGGGGGCGGATGAAGCATTGCGCCGGTTCCGCGAGCGGGTCGGCACCGAGGAAGCCCGCGCCTTCGCCGAAACGCTTGATGCCCTGAGACAGCACGAGGACGAACGGTATTACGGCCTGCTGCGGGAACGGATCGAGGACAACAAGGCGAAGCTGGAACTTCTGAAGGAAAGCCGGACGGAAGCGCTGGGCTATCTGCTGATTGTCCTGGCCGGCGCGCCCGTCATGTACACCTTCCGGCTGTTCATCCATCCGTGGGTGGCGGAAGGGCAGCGGCTGTTCCAGATGCTGGAGTGACGGCCCGAATGAAGAAAAAGGAGGGATTTTGCATGCGAAACATCCTGGTGACGGTCATGATGCTGATCGTCGCCGTGCTCCTGTTTTCCGGCATCATTGCCGACGATGACAACGGGCTCCGGGCGGAAATCGAAAGCAAGGGCGCCGCGGCCCGGAACCTGATCCGGAGCCTGGAGGTGGAGTGACGATGCGCAAGGTGATGGTGGCGGCCATGTTGATCGTGGTCATGCTGCTTTTGTACGAAGCGACCGCCGGAGGGGAAGGAGGGATCGGCCGGTCGGCGGAAAGCCGGGCTGCGCGAGCGGGGTCCGGCATCGGCTCGATCGATCCGTAGGACGATGAAGCAGATTCTCGTTTTCGTCCTGTTTTCCACCATCATATGCTGGGTGATGTTCGCCCCGGTTTACCGGCACGTGGCCATTGTCCGGCAGGCGCTCCTGCAGAAGGAGGTCGACTACTTGCTGGAAGTGGGGGCGAGCGGCCGCTACGGGTACATTGACGGGGAAATGATCGAAGCGTCGCGCGGCCGGCTGGAAAGCCGGGGTTTCAATCCGGCGCTGCTCGAATACAAGGTGAGCACGGACAACGGACTGGATGCCTCAAATCCCGCCAGTCCGGTCCCCCGGGGGACCGGCATCCGGCTCGTCATCAGCTATCCGTACGGGAACCTGTTTGTCCCGGACCGGCTGATCGGCCTCGATCCGGTGCCCGGCGGGGCCAGGATGAGCGCCGCGGGCATGAAGATGAGCGAATACGTGCCGGTTCGCTGAAAAGCGGTGAAGGAATGGAATGGACAAGCTGCTGCTGTTTGTGCTGCTGGCGGTGCTCCACGTCCGCCTGATGGCGTTGCAGCTGGACGAGGAGCGGGCGATGCACGCGCTGTTCGAACTGAAGCATGCGGTCAACCGGGCCGTCCATGCCGCGGCGCAGCAGACGGACCCGGCGCTTCTCGCCCGGGGCATCCGTGCCATCGACGAAGAAAAGGCCGAAGCCCGGTTCATCGACTATCTCCGGGCCAATCTGCGGCTGGACGGGACGGGCCGTCCGATGCCGGGCAGTCCGCTGCGGGAACCGGCGGAACTCGTCCTGTTCGACGTCGTCAATGCGGACCGGACGTTTCCCTACCGCTACAGGAACGAACAACACGGGCTGGACGTGACGCTTCACGGACCGGGCGTCGTGGCCGTCATCCGGGCGGAATATCCCCGCACGTACCGCTTCATCGTCCCGATCCGCTGGACGGTGAAGGGGGTGGCGGAATTGCTGCCGGACGGCTGACGGTTTCGGCGGCCGCCGGGACGGGGCTTGCCGGCCCGTGCGCGCGCCGGCGGATGCCCGCCGGCGTCTTTTTTTTTTTTTTTGGCCGATGTCTTCGTCACGAAGCAAAAAAAACGCGGATGGACCGCTCAAGTTGACCAATAATCAAGCAAGTCTCATAATATGATATAGAAGGGCGCCCCATCGCTCCGCGCGGTGGGGGCGCCGGTTGCCATCCGGGCATGGACACACTATTCTTTTTTTAGTACGATACGGGTAAGAAGGAACGATTCGTCCGGAGAATGGCGCGGCACGAATGCGGAAGCGTCGGGTTGGATGGACTGGAGAAGCCGGTTTTGCGGCCGCCCGGGATCGCGGCGGCGCTGCGCGGCCCGAGCCGTCGCCAGGACAGGATGAAGGGAGGAAGCGCGGATGTATCGCCTTGGTGAACGAGTCGTCATCGTGGCAGACAAGTTTGAGCAAAATCTGCCCGTCGGCCAGTATGGATATATCATCGCCTATGACCGCAATGCGGACAACGCCTTCGATTACGTCATTCGCGTGCCTTCGGTCAATCGCAACTTTTTCGTCCCCGCCGAAGACATCGAGCTGGAATCGAAACTGCTCGCCCAGGAGGCGGAGCGGATCGGCAAGGAGGCGCTCATCGACTTCGCGCTGGCGACGCGCAACGAGGAGCTGTTCCGGCGCGTCATGAACGGGGAGAACGAGTCGGCGGTGAAGGACGGGGAATCGGCGAAGGTGCAAAGCCGGGAAGAATTCATCCGGCAGGTGAATTTGAAGGCATGGATTTGAGTCGTCCGGTCTTTTCGATCGGGATGTCCGCAGCATCGGGGGCAGCGCGCGGCTGGCCGTAAACCCGCAACTTGCGCGATCGACGCAGGTTGCGGTTTTTTTGTGCCCGCCCGGACGGCGCGCCGGAACTTCCCCGCGGTTCTCGACGTTGCACGTCCGCTTGCGCTATAATAGAAAGCATGATTTTGGCGGCAGGATGCAGGAAGGGGATGTGTTGTGGACATTACGGTGCAGGACGCCATGCGGGTGGCCCGGCTGGCCCGGATCGGCCTGTCCGAGGAAGAAGCGGCGACGCTTGCCGGCCACCTGAACGATATTTTGCATTATGTCGAGAAGATGAACGAACTGGATACCGCGGACGTGGAGCCCACCAGCCACGTGGTGCCGATGTCGAACGTGCTCAGGGAAGACGAAGCGGCGCCTTCCCTGCCGCTTTCGCAAGTGCTGAAGAACGCGCCGGATGCCGCAGACGGCCAGTTCCGCGTGCCGCCGGTGCTGGACTAGCCTGTTCCGATGGGAGGATTTGACGTGTCATTGCTTCGCGAAACGTTGCCAACCCTGCATGCGTTGATGGAAAAGCGCGAAATCAAACCGAGCGACCTCCTGGAGGAGTCCCTGTCCGCCATCCGCCGGACGGACGGGCGCATCGGAGCGTTCCTGACCGTGGACGAAGACGGGGCGCGGGCGGCGGCGGCCGCGCTGGACGGCGATTTGGCGCGGGACGGCGGCGAACGGGGGCTTCTGTTCGGCCTGCCGGCGGGCATCAAGGACAACATCGTGACGGAGGGCCTGCGCACCACGTGCGCCAGCCGCTTTCTCGAAAACTTCGTGCCGGTCTATGACGCCACGGCGGCGGTCAAACTGAAAGCGGCCCGGGCCGTCACCGTCGGCAAATTGAACATGGACGAATTCGCCATGGGCAGTTCCAACGAAAATTCCGCCTTCTTCCCGGTGCGCAACCCGTGGAACACGGACCATGTGCCGGGCGGCTCCAGCGGCGGGTCGGCCGCCGCCGTCGCGGCCGGCCAGGTGTATTTCGCCCTCGGGTCGGACACCGGCGGTTCCATCCGGCAGCCGGCCGCCTATTGCGGCGTCGTCGGGCTGAAGCCGACGTACGGCCGGGTGTCGCGCTACGGCCTCGTGGCCTTCGCATCCTCCCTCGACCAGATCGGCCCGCTGACGAAAAACGTGGAAGACGCGGCCTATGTTCTGCAGGCCATCGCCGGTTACGATCCGAAGGATTCCACGTCCGCCAACGTGCCCGTCCCCGATTACGTGCGGGCGCTGACGGGCGACGTGCGCGGCATGCGGATCGCCGTGCCGCGGGAATACATCGGGGAAGGCGTCGCGGAAGACGTCCGGGCACGCGTCCTGGAGGCGCTGAAGGTGTTCGAGAAACTCGGCGCCATAGTGGACGAAGTGTCCATGCCCCATACGGAATACGCCGCTCCCGCCTACTACGTCATCGCCAGCTGCGAAGCGTCGTCGAACCTGTCCCGGTTTGACGGCATCCGCTACGGCCGTCGGGCCGAGGCGGCGAGCCTTGCGGACGTTTACGTGAACTCCCGCAGCGAAGGGTTCGGACGGGAAGTGAAGCGCCGCATCATGCTCGGCACCTTCGCGCTCAGCTCCGGCTATTACGACGCCTATTACCTCAAGGCGCAGAAAGTGCGCACGCTGGTGAAGCGGGATTTCGAGCGGGTGTTCGAATCGTACGACCTGATCGCCGGGCCGACGGCGCCGACGACGGCGTTCCGCCTCGGCGAGCAGACGGAGGACCCGCTGACGATGTACCTGAACGACGTGCTGACCATTCCCGTGAACCTGGCCGGCGTTCCCGCCGTCAGCGTGCCCTGCGGTTTTTCCGGCGGTTTGCCCGTCGGCCTGCAGCTGATCGGAAAGCCGTTCGGCGAGGCGGATCTGCTGAGAGCCGCCCATGCCTTCGAACAAAACACCGATCATCATCTCAAGCGGCCGGTTGTGGCCGGAGAAGGAGGCGTCGCGTGATGGGGGCGGCCCGTTCTCCCTATGAAATCGTCATCGGCCTGGAAGTGCACGTGGAGCTTGCCACGAAGACGAAAATTTTCTGCGGCTGCGCCATCCGGTTCGGCGCGGAGCCGAACTCCCTGACGTGCCCCGTCTGCCTCGGCCATCCGGGCGCGCTGCCGGTGCTGAACCGGCAGGCGGTGGAATACGCGATGAAAGCGGCCATGGCCCTGAACTGCGACATCGGCACGGTGTGCCGGTTCGACCGGAAAAACTATTTCTATCCGGACCTGCCGAAGGCGTACCAGATTTCGCAGTACGACCGTCCCATTGGCACGAACGGCTACATCGACATCGAAACGGAAGGCGGGACGAAACGGATCGGCATCCATCGGCTCCATCTGGAAGAGGATGCGGGCAAGCTGACCCACGAGCCCGGCGCTTCCTTCGTCGATCTCAACCGCGCCGGCACCCCGCTCATCGAGATCGTGTCGGAGCCGGATCTGAGGTCGCCGGAAGAAGCCGTCGCCTATCTGGAAAAATTGAAGGCGATCATGGAGTATTGCGGGGTGTCCGACGTCAAGATGGAGCAGGGGTCGCTGCGCTGCGACGCCAACATCAGCGTCCGCCCCGTCGGCGAGACGAAGCTCGGCACGAAAACCGAACTGAAAAACATGAACTCCTTCCGCGCCGTCCTGCGCGCGCTGCAATACGAGGCGGCGCGGCAGATCGACGTGCTGGAGGCGGGCGGCACGATCGTGCAGGAAACGCGCCGCTGGGACGAAGCGCAGGGCAAAACCTTGTCCATGCGCGGCAAGGAGGAAGCCCACGATTACCGCTATTTTCCCGATCCGGACCTGGTCGTCGTCGAGATCGACGAAGCCTGGAAGGAGCGGGTGCGAACGTCCATCCCCGAATTGCCCGACGCGCGCAGGAAGCGCTACGTGGCCGAATACGGCCTGACGGATTACGATGCTTCGGTGCTCACGTCATCCGTCAAACTGTCGGACCTGTTTGAAGACGCCCTCAAGCATACCGGCGACGCCAAGGCGGCCGCCAACTGGCTGATGGGCGACCTGCTCGGCTACCTGAACCAGAACGGCCTGGAGCTGTCCGACGTGAAGCTCACCGGCCAGGGGCTCGGCGAAATGATCGGCCTGATCAACGACGGTACGATTTCCGGCAAAATCGCCAAGACCGTCTTCAAGGAGATGCTGGAAACGGGCAAACCGCCGAAGACGATCGTGGAAGAGCGCGGTCTCGTGCAAATCAGCGACGAAGGCGCCCTGCTGGAAGTGGTGGACCGCGTCCTGGCCGCCAACCCGCAGTCCGTTGCCGACTACAAGGCGGGCAAGGAGAAGGCCCTCGGCTTCCTCGTCGGGCAGGTCATGCGCGAGACGAAGGGCAAGGCGAATCCGGGGCTGGTCAACAAGTTGATGGCGGAGCGGCTTCAATCGTAGAGCCTATCCGGGCAATGCGGGATGAGCCAATGGCGGAAAGGAGGCAAGCGTGTGTCCCCCCGCGGGGTGCACGCTCGTTTGCCATTCATGGTCACGGTGGAACGGCTGGATCATCGGAACTTGGCGACGGCGGAGCAAATCTGGTACCTGCAGCACGCCGCCTACCGCGAGGAAGCGGCGCTGATCGGCTCTCCCGGCTTGCCGCCCCTCATGGAAACGGTGGCCGGCATCCGCGGATGCGGGGAAACGTTCTACGGCATCCGGGATGAGCACGGGAGCCTGATCGCCGCCATTTCCGTGAAAACGGACGGGGACGCCGTGACCGTCTGCCGGCTGATGGTGCATCCCGCCATGTTTCGCCGGGGCCTGGCGCGCCGCCTGCTCGCGCATGTCGAGCGGGAATGCGCGGATGCCGCCCGCATCCGCGTGACCGCCGCGGCCAAAAACGAGCCGGCGGTCCGCCTGTACGCTTCCATGGGCTTCGTTCCCGCGCAAACCTTTTCTCCGGTGCCGGGGCTGTCCTTGACGGAATATGTCAAGATTCTGCGGTGAGGAGTGGATCCCCCATGAGCAACCCGTGGACCATCGGCGTGGATGAAATGATGCTGCGCCTCGGCCTGGCCCTCCTGCTGGGCGGGATGATCGGTTTCGAGCGGGAGCAGAGCAACCGGGCCGCCGGCCTTCGGACCAACATTCTCGTGTGCGTCGGCTCCGCCCTGATCATGCTGCTGTCCCGTTACGGGTTCGCCGAGTACGTCGGCCACACCCAGCTGGACCCGGCCCGGCTGGCGGCGCAGGTGGTCAGCGGCATCGGGTTTCTGGGCGCCGGCGTCATCCTGTTCAACGGTTTTTCCGTCACCGGCCTGACGACCGCGGCCACGCTGTGGGTGGTGGCGGGCATCGGACTGGCCGTGGGCGCCGGTTTCTACCTGCCGGCCGCCGCCGCCACCGCCCTTGTGCTGTTTACGCTGCTCATCCTCAACAAAGTGGAAGAGAAATGGATCAACCCGCGCACCATCCAGATGATCCAGATCCGGATGAAAGACCGGCCCGGCGGCCTCGGCGACATCACGGAGCTGCTCCAGAAATACCACATTGACGTCAAGCGCGTGAAGGTGGAACGGCTCGCGGCGGAAAGCGATGACCCTCATCCGCCGGTGCTCATTTCCATCTCCGTCAGGCGGCAGGCGAAGAAGATGGCGCCCGTCATCGAACAGATCGGGACCATCGCCGGCGTGACGGACGTTTCCGCGGAATAGGGAGAACGGACCCGGCCATGTACATCCGAACGAGAGCCCAGGCGCTCATCATCGAAAACGGCAGCATCCTGCTGGCCAAACATCATGACCTGACCATCGACGAAATTTACTGGTGCCTGCCGGGAGGCGGCGTCGAGGCCGGCGAAACGCCGGAGGAAGCCGTCGTGCGGGAACTGAAGGAAGAGACGAACCTGGACATCCGCGTCGTCCGGAAACTTTGCGAACTGCCCCTGCCCGGCGTCTCCGCCGGATACGCCAAAGGCGTCACGTTTCTGGCCGAGATCGCCGGCGGCGAACTTTCCCTCGGCTTCGATCCGGAACAGGAGCACTGGCAGGACAAGTTTTTGCAGGCGGTCCGCTGGCGGAAGCTCGACGCGCCGCTCATGGCCGCCGTCGCTTCCCTTCTCCGTCTCGGGACCGAGCGCATTCCGTACCGGAGTCCGTTTATCTCCTGATGGCCATCGGGTATGCTGAAATCAGCACATTGCAAGAATCGGGAGAAGAAAGCGGGCGATGGGAATGAAAGCGGGCAAATACACGGCGGCCCTCGTGCTTCTTGCGGTCGGGATCGCGCTGATCGTCGATCTGTCCACGGAGCGGAACGTCACGGAAACGCTTCTTCGCTGGTGGCCGGTCGTGTTGATCGCGCTCGGCGTGGAATATCTCGTTTTGAGCCTGGTCAGCCGGGAGTCCGGCAAGAAACTGGGCATTGCCTTCGGCAGCCTGTTTTTTGCCGCGGCGATCAGCCTGGCGGCGCTGGCGGTTTCGGGCGCGGCGGGGTGGCAGTCGCTCCTCGATCGGGTTGGCCAGTTCGGATGGTTCGGCGACGCGTCATCGTACCTGTCGGAGGAAGACGGCCTCGCCGTCGAACTGGAACCGGTGCGGACGGCCGTTGACGGCGGGGTGGAGTCGGTTCTGCTCCGCAACCGGATCGGCAGCGTCACGATCCGCGCGGGCGACGTGGAGGCCATCGAGGTGCGGGGGACGGTGCGGGTGCCCGAATCCGCGAAGAACGCCGCGGACATCGCCCGGCGCACGGCGCTTCAAGTCGGGCGGGACGGCGGCCGGATCGAGATGGCCGTGCAAGGCGGGGAATACCGGGTGTTCGGCATCAAGCAGCGGCCCCGGGTCGACCTGGCCGTGACGGTTCCCCGCGGGCTCAAGGCGGACTGGCACCTGGACCTCACGAGCGGCAAGGTGGATGCGGCCGGCCTTAAGGTGCGCGACCGCCTGCGGGCGGAAACGGTCAACGGCGAAGTCGTGCTGGAGGACATCGACGGCGACGTGACGGCCGACTCGACGAGAGGCGGCATCACCGTCCGGAACGTCCGGGGCAGCGTCATCGCCAACACGACCTTCGGCCGGATTTTCGCCGAGAAGGTCAGCGGCGATGTCACCGCCGATACGGCGAACGGCGGAGTGGAACTGCGGGACATCGGCGGCCGGGCCGTCGCCGACACGACGAACGGCGAAATCGTGCTGGAACGCATCGGCGGGGACGCCAAGGCCAACGCGACGAACGGCATCATCTTCGTGACCGAAGCCGGCGGCGCGGTGAAGGCGGATACGACCAACGGAGACGTGTTGGTGCGGACCGGCGCCGTGAACGGCGATTACCGGCTCGGCAGCACGAATGGCAACATCCAACTCTATTTGCCGAAGGACGCCTCCATTGAAGTGCGGGGACAAACGTCCTGGGGCACCATCGAAACGGACTTCCCGCTGCAGAAAGACGGACGGGAAGTGAAAGGGACCGCGGGCGGCGGCGCGCACAAAATCTCGATTGAAACGAATCGCAACATTGGAATTTATGCAAACTGAAAATGACTCTGTGACAAACCGCATTGACACAACGAATCGGCCGAACGTACAATAGGTTTGAAATTAAGAATGATTCCATTTTCATGATGGATGTCTTCGAAGAAAGGTCTGATTCTCGATGTCCATGCGAGTCGAACACGCGCTGGAAAAACTGAAGAGTTCGGGAGTCCGGATGACGCCGCAGCGGCATGCCATTTTGACGTACCTGGTCGAAAGCAAGACGCATCCGACGGCCGACGAAATTTACCGGGCGCTGGAGCACCAGTTTCCGAGCATGAGCGTGGCGACGGTCTACAACAACCTGAAAGTGTTCGTGGAAAACGGCCTCGTCCGGGAAATGACCTACGGCGATTCGTCCAGCCGGTACGACGCGGACATGCACGACCACTACCATTGCATCTGCGTCTCCTGCGGCAAAATCGCCGACTTTGAAATCGAGCCCGTCCGGCACGTGGAGGAAGCGGCCGCCCGGGCGACGGGCTTTTCGGTCCAGGGCCACCGGCTCGAAGTTCACGGCCTCTGCCCGGATTGCGCAAAAACGGCAACCCACTGACGCTTGAGGATCGGTTATAATGGGATGTGACGAATTCCGCTGGAATTTGTCGCATCCTTTTTTGCTTTCCGGAGAGGGGAAATCGTTTTGACGGATTCGTTCGTGCCGAGAAGGGCGAGAAAGCGCAGACGGTGGCCGGCCGTGACGGCCTATGCGGCGCTGATGGCCGTGCTTGCGCTGGGCGCGGCGGTTGCCTGGCAGATCCATGAATACTGGGAAGCGCTAAAGCCCGGCACGGAACGGATCGAACCGGATTTCGGCGGCAACCCGAAACCGGTGTTCCACGCCGGGACCATGCTGGAAGATCCCGCGGCGGGCAGCGGCGACGGGCTGATGCTCACCCTTGAAACCGTCCGGCAGCTGTTCGATCCGTACTTGTACCATGAACCGTCCACCGATTCCGTCATCTTGACCACCGCCGACAAGGTGGTCCGCATGAAGACGGACCAGCTGACGGCCTTTGTGAACGAGGAACCGGTGCAATTGGCGTTTCCGCTGACGGTCGTGGATGATGAATTGTACGTGCCGCTCGCCGTTCTCGAACCGTATTATCGTTTCACCTGGATCGAAAGCGGGAAAACGGGCGCCGTGCTGCTGTTCCGCGAAGGCGACGTGCTGCAGTGGGCGCGAGTCCGTCCGGCGGCCGCGGCGGCCGGCATCTTCCCCGGCATCGGAACGGCCGGCGCCGATGCGGTTCCGGACGTCGCCGCCCTGCGGACGGCGGCCGACCACAAGGCGCCGATCGCCCTCGATCTGGCGGACGGAGAGCGGGTGCTCATCCTCGGCGATGAAGGCGGCTGGTACCGCGTGCAGACGACGGACGGCTGGATCGGCTACGTGGCGAAAAACGAGGCGGTCCTGGAGGCGCCGGAAGTGATCCGCGGCGAAAGGCGGGAAGATCCCTACGTTCCGTGGAAGCCCGTCGGCGGGAAAATCAACCTGACCTGGGAGCATGTCGTCTCCCGCAATCCGGACACGTCGGCCATCGGCGACATGCCCGGCCTCAACGTGGTGAGTCCGACGTGGTTCTACCTGGCCGACGACGAAGGAAACGTCGGCAACAAGGCGAGCCACGCCTATGTCCGCTGGGCCCACGAGCGGGGCTATCAGGTGTGGGCGCTGTTTTCCAACGATTTCGACCCGGACCGCACCCGGGCGGTGCTGTCCGATTACGACAAGCGGATGAAGGTGATCCGCCAGCTTTTGCATTATGCCGAAACCTACCGGCTGCAGGGCATCAACATCGATTTCGAGAATGTGTACATGGAAGACGGGCCCAAACTGACCCAGTTTGTCCGGGAACTGACGCCCTGGCTGCACGAGCAGGGGCTCGTCGTGTCCATCGACGTGACCATCCGCGGCGGCAGCCCGATGTGGTCGCTGTTTCTCGACCGTCGGGCGCTCGGCGAAACCGTCGACTACATGGCGGTGATGACCTATGACCAGCACTGGGCGTCCAGTCCCGTCGCCGGATCGGTGGCGGAGCTCTCCTGGACGGAAAAAGGCATCGCCGACATCATCCGGGAAGACGGCGTGCCGCCTTCGAAGCTGCTGCTCGGCGTTCCGTTCTACACCTACATCTGGACGGAGGAGAAGGAAAACGGCAAGACGAAGGTGAAATCGCGGGCGGTCGGCATGACGTTCATGAACAACCTGATCGAGGAAAAAGGACTCGTGCCCGTTTTCGACGAGAAGGCGGGACAGGATTACGTGGAGTACGAGGAAGACGGCAAGCGGATCCGGGTCTGGCTGGAAAACGAAAAGTCGATGCGGGCCCGCATGGAAATTGTCAACAAATACGGGCTGGCCGGTGTGGCGTCATGGCGGCGGGGGCTGGAGTCGCCGGACATCTGGACCGTGATGAAGGAAACGCTGGAGAAGCGGCCGTAACGCGTCCGTCAGTCCGTCAAGTGGCCGTCACGACACGTGCCGGCTCCGGCGCCGGCGGCCGGTCCGCCGGACGCTCCGGGGAGCGGGACGGGCCGGAATTAGAAGAGACGGAATCGAAAAAAAGGGCTGCCGGGGAAGACGCCGTCTTCCGCCGGAAAGCCCTTTTTTGTCCCGGTTATGCTTTTCGTCAGGCCCCGGGCCCGCCGCTTTCGCCATCCCGGCCGTCCTGTTTGATGCCGGCCACTTCGGGATCGACGGTCAAAATCGTTTTGCAGTACATGCAGCGGTCCGTCCTGCCGAGCATCTTGGTGCGTTTGCCGCATTCGGGGCATTCCAGCTGGATGGCGCTGGTGGACATGATGCCGGCCCAGAAATAGAGGACGACGCTGCCGAGCATGCAGAGCATGCCCAGAATGAGAAAGACGGAGGCGACGGCTTTGCCGGCCGATCCCCAGTACACGATGCCCGCCGTTCCCAGAACCATGACGCCCATGCCGATCAGGATGAGCAGGAGGCCCCACAGGCGGACTTCATTCAGTTTGCTTGTTTTTGGCAACACGGGCGTCGTCTCCTTTTTCGCCTTCTGTCGATGACCGGTGGCAGGAACCGGTGCTCGAATGTAGAATTATAGGATGTCATGCCGACAATCGCGACGTGGGGGTGTGGGGAAGCCGTGGAACAAGAGGTTCAGGACATCATCGCGCAGCTTGCCCGGGATGAAACGATCACGGGTCTGCTCCGGGTGACCGGCCATCCGGGCTTCGATCCGTCCATCGACGGATTCGACATGCTGCTCCTGGCCGTGACGCGGGAAGCGCCCGAGAAAAATTATATATTTCATTATAGTAAAGACGGATTGGCGATACAAGAACGGCGGATCGGCATGGATGCGCTGCGGAACTGGATTTTGTTCGGCGAAAACCGCAACGTCATCGAATGGTTCATGAAGGGCGACATCGTGGTGGACCGCGGCGGGTTCCTCGCCGGCATCCGCCGGGAACTGGTGGATTTTCCGCGGGAGATGCGCCTGAGCAAGCTGCTGATCGAATTTTCCCTTTTTTTGCGCCGGTTTTTGCAAAGCAAGGAGTATCTGAACAAGGGACACCATCTGGACGCCTATACCAACATCATGGAAGCGCTGTTCCATTGGGCCCGGCTGTCCATCATCGAACAGGGCGCCCACCCGGAAGTGACGGTGTGGGAACAGGTCCGCACGTTCAACCCCGGCATCTACAAGCTGTACGAAGAGCTGATCGGCAGCGACGAAACGCTGGAACAGCGGGTGAGGCTCGTCCTGCTCGCCTGCGATTTCAACGTCATGAGCAAAATGGCGACCTGGTGCGAACTGGTCATCCGGGTGCTGGAAAGCCGCAAAAAACCGTTCACGCCCACGGAGCTGAAATATCACGAGCGGCTGTTGCCGCTGCACATGGACATCACGCTGGTGCTGCGCCATCTGGCAAAACGGGGCATCATCCGGGAAGTGCTGGTGCTCGGCCGGCCGGGCGACACGACGCCGCAGATTTGCTACACGTCGCTGTCCAACCGGTCAGCCGGCGCGTGATGCGGCGCTTCGTCGAAACGCAAAACGGCCCGCAATCCCCGGAAGCCCCGAGCGGCCGGTTTTTTTGCTGCCTGCCGGCGTGACCGGCGGCATAATTCGGGCCGCAAACAGCCATCCTGTATGCAGCAGAGGTGCACGGACCATTGCGTCGATTTTCCGGAGGTTCCAGACGTTCTGATCCAGGCGTTTCCCATCGCTACCGGCGACTTGCCGCCATTCTCCTTGCTGTCCTGCTGGCGGCCGCGGCGCCGGCTTCCGCCGGGCCGGCCGCCGGCCGGACCGCGCTTCCCGCGGCGGTCTGGCTTGACGATCCGGACGGCGGCGGGACGGTGAAATCCCGCTATGACGTCATCGTGGCCGGCACGGATCCGGAGGGCGTCATGGCGGCCGTTTCCGCCGCGCGAAACGGGCTGTCGGTGCTTTTGGCCGACCGGCGGGAGCAGAAGGTGCTGGGCGGCCTGATCACCCTCGGCTGGCTGAATTCGCTGGACATGAACTGGGTGCCGGCCTTTGCGCTTCGTTACCCGTATCCGTATTTGAACGCGGGCCTCTTTCACGAATGGTACCAGTACGTCGGCGGGACGAGTTTTGACGTGAGCCGGGCGGCGGCGGCCTTTCACAAAATGGTGCTGGACGAACCGAACATCGACCTCTTGCTCGGCGCGCGAAGCATGGAGCCGCTCATGGACGGACGCACCGTCGGCGGCATGCGCTTCATGACGGAGGCCGGGCGGACGGTGGACATCCGGGCCGGCGCCGTCATCGACGCGACGCAGGACGGCGACATCGCCGCGCTGGCCGGGGCTCCTTATACATACGGACGGGAGGATCTCGGCGAGCCGCACGTCACCATGGCCGTCACCCTGGTGTTCAAGCTGGACGGCGTGACGGACGCGGTATGGCGCGAAATGCGGGAGCATCCGGACGCCCTGTCCGATGCGCGAAGCATCTGGGGGTACCCGGAAGCGGGGGCGTATCCGTCCACGGATCCGGAGCGGGTCCGCTTGCGCGGCCTCAACATCGGCCGGCAGGAGGACGGCACGGCGCTGGTCAACGCGCTGCACATTTTCGGCGTCAATCCGCTCGATCCCGCCTCGGTGGAAGAAGGGCTGGCGATCGGCCGCCGGGAAGCGCCGAAGGTCGTGGACTGGCTGAAAGAGCGGTTCCCGCCGTTTCGGAACGTCCGCTACGGCGGCACGGCACCCGAACTGTATGTCCGGGAATCGCGCCACTTCATCACCGAATATGTGCTGACCGTCCGCGATCTGATGGAAAACCGCGATCATTGGGACGCCATCGCCTACGGATCGTACGGGGTGGACGTCCAGAGCGCGGGGAGCGACTCGGGCTATGTGCTGCTGAAACCGATGCAGTACGGCGTGCCGTTCCGCTCCCTCGTGCCGCGGGACGTCGACGGCCTTCTGATCGTCGGTCGGGCGGCCGGCTTCAGTTCGCTGGCCCACGGCAGCGCCCGTGTCATCCCCCTCGGCATGGCGACGGGGGAAGCGGCGGGAGCCGCGGCGGCGCTGGCCGCCGAACGCGGGATGACGTTCCGGGAGCTTTCCCGGTCCCGGGAGGCTGCCGCCGAATTGCGCCGCCGGCTCGTCCGGCAGGGCATGCGTCTGGACATGCTGAAATTCGAACGGCCCGATTATCTGGACCATCCGCATTATGAAGGGCTGGTCACGGCGGTCAGCCATCTGATGGCCAAGGGCGGCTACCGCAACGACGAATGGGCGCTGGACGAGCCGGCCAACCCGCTGCGCCTGTTCAACATGATCCAGCGCCTGCACAAGATGTATCCGGAGGCGTTTCCAGACCGGCTGGCGGGGCGGGAATTTTCCGGCCGGCCGCCGCTTTCCCTGGAACAGGCCGCCATGATGCTGATGGAAGCAACCGGCGAAAAACCCGCCGAAGGCCGGGCGCTGCAGGCCGCCCTGGCGGCCGGCCTGATCACGCAAGACGATGCAAACCGCGTGCAGGAACCGGCGTCGCTCACGAACGGGGAACTGTACTCGCTGATTCGGGCCGTCATTCCGGCGTCCGGCGAATGACGGCCCGCGGGCGGGCGATTCTGGGGTGCGCGGCGCGCCGGCCGGCGCCGCCGAACCGGCTGCGGCCGGCGCCAAACGGAGGCGGCGGGCGCCGCGACAGGTTGATCGTTCCGGCATTTTCCGCCACAACAGGCGAAAACGGGCGGATGCCGCTGAAATTGACAGCGCCGGGCGGCTTGACTTGCGGGCGGGATCGTGATAAATTAATGTTCGCCGCTCGGGACAACGCGTGCCGGGCGCGCGCACCGGCCGCCCGGCCGACTGGAAAAAAGTCCCGTCTTGATTCCAGGTGGTCCGGTGTGGTATATTGAAGGGGTCGCCGCGAGAACGGCATCGGCCGGATCGGGCGGCGAACGAAGCAGCCTTGTTCCTTGAAAACCGCAAACAAGCCATCGGGGTCCTGCGACCGTGCGTCCTTCGGGGACGCAAAGCGAAGCGGAGGAAACCGCGCCCTGTGGGGG
>Ga0310826_100180_pt1 | contig 95792 bp, 77 predicted proteins | sample WT_ome_FD_201306 | JGI IMG/M metagenome (GOLD analysis project Ga0310826, IMG submission 201306) | Sorghum-adapted microbial communities enriched on wild type (WT) sorghum from Joint BioEnergy Institute, Emeryville, California, United... ... | reverse complement strand
ATCGGGACCGTCGGCCGGGCCGGATCCGGATCTGGCTCAACCACGCCATTCATGACCACGCCCGCCGCTCACATCCGAGACGACGTCCCAGATCCGGGCCGCACCGACCGCGACGGCCAGCCCAGCCGGGGCAAACGCAGGAACGCGGCTGGGCCCTCGCCGCCCCACCGCGCACGGACTCCGTCTGGCGCAGGCGGCCCGCGGGCCTAGGGCCGACGCGGGCACGCCCCGGTAGAGCGTCCCCTGCGTTTTCCCGGCGCCCCGGGCCCGGGTGCTTCCGCCTCACCACCAGGGCACGCTATGTTACTGGCCAGTAGGTTCGTGGTCGCCGGGCACCGAGAGCTCGCGCGGTCCCGCCTCGTCCGACCCCTCGACGTACCGAAGGGCACACCATGGCCGGGTTCTCTCTCCAACTCACCGATGAGCAGATCCAACTGCGTGACTGGGTGCACGGTTTTGCGCGGGACGTGATGCGGCCGGCCGCAGCCGAGTGGGACGAGCGCGAGGAGACGCCGTGGCCGATCATCCAGGAGGCCGCGAAGATCGGCCTGTACAGCTTCGACCTTCTCGCCAACGCGCACGCCGACGAGACCGGCCTGTCGTTGTGCCTCATCAACGAGGAGCTCTTCTGGGGCGACGCCGGCCTCGCCATGGCGATCATGGGCACCTCGCTCGCCGTGGCCGCCATCTTCGGCTCAGGCACGCCGGAGCAGTTGCTCGAGTGGGCGCCGCAGTGCTTTGGCGACGCCACAAACCCGAAGGTGGCGGCGTTCTGCTCGACCGAACCGGCGGCCGGCTCCGACGTGGCCGCCATGCGGACCCGCGCCGTCTACGACGAGGCCACCGACACGTGGGTCCTCAATGGACAGAAAGCCTTCGCCACCAACGGCGGCATCGCCAACGTGCACGTGGTGACCGCCGCGGTCGACCCGGAGCTCGGGGCGCGCGGACAGGCCGCCTTCGTGATTCCCCCGGGGACGCCCGGCCTGGTCGGCGGCAAGAAGTACCGCAAGCTCGGCCTGCGCGCCTCGCACACCGCCGACGTGTACCTCGACGACGTCCGGGTGCCCGGCTCCTGCCTGCTCGGCGGGCGGGAGAAGCTGCTCGAACGGCTGGACCGGGCCCGTCGTGGCCAGCGGACCGGTCAGCAGGCGTCGATGCGGACGTTCGAGCTCACCCGGCCGGGCGTGGGGGCCCAGGCGCTCGGCATCGCCCGGGCCGCCTACGAGTACGCCCTGGACTACGCCCGCGAGCGTGTCCAGTTTGGACGGCCCATCATCGACAACCAGGCCGTGGCCTTTGCTCTGGCCGACATGAAGATGGAGCTCGACGCGGCTCGTCTGCTCGTGTGGCGCGCCGCTTGGATGGGGCGCACCGGCCAGCCCTTTACCGCGGGCGAGGGCTCGATGTCCAAGCTCAAGGCGGGCGAGGTGGCGGTCGCGGTGACCGAGAAGGCCGTGCAGCTGCTGGGCGGGGCCGGGTACGTGCGTGACCATCCGGTGGAGCGGTGGTACCGGGACGCCAAGATCTACACCATCTTCGAGGGCACCAGCGAGATCCAGCGCCTGGTCATCGCCCGGGCCATCTCCGGCCGCCACATCACCTGACCCCGCCGCGGGCGCCTCGCCCGACCCCAGCCGACGGGTCATCTGCCCGGACTCGCGGGTGGGTCCGGTCGGTCAGCCACGAACGGTTCGCGGCCCGGTCGGCCTCAGGTGGGATGCTGGTCGGGTGCGGTGACGACGCTGGGGATGCTCACGGTCGACGGGCAGCCGGTGCGCGGGCGTCGGCTCGCCGCCCTCGTCCGGGCCCTGGTCGACGCCCGGGGCCGACCGGTCAGTACGGCGGCGCTCATCGACGCGCTCTGGGGCCTCGACCTCCCCCGGGATGCCACTGGCGCGCTTCAAGCGTTGGTGTCGCGGGTCCGTCCGATCGGGATGCCGGACCACGTCGTGCCCGCCGACCCGGGCCCGCCCGCCGTCGGGGCGCAGCAGCGTCGACAGGATGCGCACCGCCGTGGTCTTGCCGGCGCCGTTGGGGCCCAGCAGGCCGAGCACGGTCCCCCGCGGTACCGCCAGGTCGACGCCCCGCAATGCCTTCGTGGCACCAAAGCTCTTGACGAGGCCCTCGGCCTCGATCGCCAAGTCAGTCACACGTCGGATGCTGCGCGACCGCGCTGATACGCCACCGACATCGCGCTGACATGGGCGGCTTTCCCGGTGGTCGGCTCCCCGTCGATCTAGGGCTAGGAGTGGTGCCTGGAGATCAACTCACCACGCTACGCCCTAGATCAACAGGGGGTTCTGGCAGGATGGGCGGGTGATCGCGAACGTCCTGGCCACCCGGTACGCGTCGCCCGAGATGACGGCCGTCTGGTCGCCAGAGGAGAAGATCCGCACCGAGCGCCGCCTGTGGCTGGCGGTGCTGCGGGCCCAGCGCGACCTCGGCGTCGACGTCCCGGACGGCGTCATCGAGGCGTACGAGCGGGTGCTCGACCACGTGGACCTCGCCAGCATCGCGGCGCGGGAGCGCGTCACCCGGCACGACGTCAAGGCGCGCATCGAGGAGTTCGCCGCGCTCGCCGGACACGAGCACATCCACAAGGGAATGACGTCCCGCGACCTCACCGAGAACGTCGAGCAGCTGCAGGTGCGGGCCAGCCTGACCCTGATCCGGGACCGGATGGTGGCGGCCCTGGCTCGCCTGGCCGCCCGGGCCGTCCAGTTCGAGAGCCTGGTGATGGTCGGCCGCTCGCACAACGTGCCGGCGCAGGCGACGACCCTGGGCAAGCGCTTCGCCACCGTGGCCGAGGAGCTGCTGATCGCGTACGAACGGGTCAGCCAGCTCATCGATCGGTACCCGTTGCGGGGCATCAAGGGGCCGGTCGGTACGGCCGCCGACCAGCTCGATCTGCTCGGCGACCCGGCGAAGGTGGCGGCCTTGGAGGAGGCGGTGGCGCGGCACCTCGGGTTCGACCGGGTGCTGACCAGCGTGGGCCAGGTGTACCCCCGTTCGCTGGACCTGGATGCGGTCTCGGCCCTCGTCCAGGCGGCGGCCGGGCCGTCGTCGCTGGCCGTGACGATCCGGCTCATGGCCGGGCAGGAGCTGGTGACCGAGGGGTTCGCGCCCGGGCAGGTCGGCTCGTCGGCGATGCCGCACAAGATGAACACCCGCTCCTGCGAGCGCATCAACGGCCTGGCGGTCGTGCTGCGCGGGTACCAGTCGATGGTCGCTGAGCTGGCCGGGGGGCAGTGGAACGAAGGCGACGTCTCCTGCTCGGTGGTCCGGCGGGTGGCGCTGCCCGACGCGTTCTTCGCCGCCGACGGGCTGTTCCTGACCCTGCTCACCGTCCTCGACGAGTTCGGCGCCTACCCGGCGGTGGTCGCCCGCGAGCTGGATCGGTACCTGCCGTTCCTCGCCACCACCAAGGTCCTGGTCGCGGCGGTGCGTCGGGGCGTCGGCCGGGAGACGGCCCATGAGGTGATCAAGGAGCACGCGGTCGCGGTGGCGCTGGCCATGCGCGAGAATGGCGTCGCCACCAACGACCTGCTCGACCGGCTCGCCGCCGACGAGCGGCTGCGCCTGACGCGGGCTGACCTCGACGAGCTGGTCGCCGACGTCACGGCCTTCACCGGGCTGGCGAGCGCGCAGGTCCGCACTGTGGCCGATCGGGTCGCCGCCGTCGTCGCCGCCCATCCGGACGCCGCCGCCTACGTTCCCCCACCGATCCTGTGAGGCGCGCGTTGCCGGTGGGGCTCGGTCTCAGGAGGTCCGGTGTCAGGAGGTTCCGTGTCAGGAAGGACGCCTTGTTGTGCACTGGGCGTCAAGAGGGAGTCCTTCCTTGCATGAGTGGCTGACGGGGGCGTTGGCGGCCTTCGCGGTGATCGTGCCGGTGGAACTGCCGGACAAGACGTTCGTCGCCACGCTCGTGCTCTCGACCCGCTACCGCCCCTGGCCTGTGTGGGCCGGGGCCGTGCTGGCCTTCGGCGTGCAGTGTGTCCTCGCCGGGGCCGCCGGACGCCTGGTGGCGTTGTTGCCGGCATTGCCCGTGAGGATCCTGGTGACCCTGCTCTTCCTGGCCGGGGCGGTCCTGCTCGTGCGGGGAGCGCGGGCGGCCGACCAGGAGCTGGCCGAGCAGGAGCAGGAGTACGCCCAGAAGGCCGGCGGCCGCCGGACCGGGTGGCGGGCGTTCGGGGCCACCTTCCTCGTGCTGTTTCTGGCCGAATGGGGCGATCTGTCGCAACTGCTCACGGCCGGGCTGGTCGCCTCGGGGCGCCCGGTCGGGTCCGTGGTCGTCGGCGCCTGGCTCGGGCTCGCTGCGGTGGCCGGGCTCGGCGTGCTGCTCGGCCGGTTGCTGCTGCGCCACGTCCGGCTGCAGATCATCCGCTACGTCGGGGCCGTGATCTGCCTGGTGCTCGCCGCGCTCACCGTCGCGGCGATCGTCGGTGAGCTCGGGTGATCGTCTGGGGCCGGCGACCGGCTCGGGCCGTGGTCGGCCCGGGCAATTGCCGTCGAGCCCGGCAATTCGAGCGCGTCAATTGCTGCCCAAAACATGGGCAACGATTGCCAATCGGACGACGTCACCCGTGTTCACGCCAACCCGAGTGGGTGGCTCGATGAATCGTGATGTACGTCACCTGTGAGTGCGGCGACACGCTGCGTTACCTACCGCTGCGGGCTCGATGGGCGGTGATCCCATCGGGCCCTCGGCCCGGTAGGCTGGGCACCGCCTCAAGTCCTGCTCAGCACAGTCAGGAGCACGCCCGTGGCTCGCGTCGTGGTCGATGTCATGCTGAAGCCCGAGATCCTGGACCCGCAGGGCCAAGCGGTGGCGGGGGCGCTGCCGCGGTTCGGGGTCACCGGGGTCACCTCGGTGCGGGTCGGTAAGCGGATCGAGATCGAGTTCGCCGGCACGCCCGACCTGGAGCAGGTTCGGCACATCGCTGACCGGCTGCTCGCCAACCCGGTGATCGAGACCTACACCGTCCGGCTTGAGGACGAGACGGGCGGGGCCCGTCCGGAGCCGACCGCCGCTGGGGCCGCCGCATGAGCATCGTGGTCGGGGTGGTGACCTTCCCCGGGTCGCTGGACGACCGAGACGCGATGCGGGCGGTCCGCCGTTGTGGCGGCACCGCGGTGCGACTCTGGCACGCCGACGACTCCCTGTACGGGGTCGACGCGGTGATCCTGCCGGGCGGGTTCTCGTACGGCGACTACCTGCGGTGTGGGGCGATCGCCCGGTTCGCGCCGGTGATGGAGACGATCGCCGACGCCGCTCGCGGCGGCCTGCCGGTCCTGGGCATCTGCAACGGCTTCCAGATCCTCTGCGAGGCCCACCTGCTCCCCGGCGCCCTGGTGCGCAACGAACACCTGCACTTCCGTAACCGCGACCAGCGCCTGCGGATCGGGTCGGTCGCCTCCGCCTGGACGAACGCGTTCACGCCCGGTCAGGAGATCGTGATCCCGGTCAAGAACGGCGAGGGCCGGTACGTCGCCGACGCCAAGACCCTCGACCAGTTGGAGGCCGAGGACCGGGTGATCGCCCGGTACGTGGACGGCAACCCGAACGGCTCCATGCGGGACATCGCCGGGATTCGCAACGAGGCCGGCAACGTGGTCGGCCTCATGCCGCACCCGGAGCACGCGATCGACGAGTTGACCGGCCCGTCGCTGGATGGCCAGGGCTTCTTCGTCTCGGTGCTCCAGCATCTGGCGAGTGCGCGCACCGTGGCGGCTCGATGAGCACACCGGAGGTCACTATGGACGGTCCCGAGAACCCTGAGCACGAGCCGGGCCGCCGCTCCGACCTGTCGGCCCTCGCCCGGCGCCCGACCGAGTCGGCGCCGCCCACCACCGCCGCGAGTGGCAACGGCGAAGCCTCCGGGTACGCGCCGGCCTCCGCCGGAGAAACACCCAACGGTACGGCCGGCTCCTCGGCGGTCACCGATACCTGGACCCCACCCGAGCCGTGGACCCCGCCCGCCTGGACGCCACCGGAATGGGACCCGCCGCGCGTGAGCGGCGACGCGCCGACCGCCCAGGACGGGGCGTCGCCGTGGGCGCCGCCCGCCGCGGCGAGCCCTGACCCTCAGGCCGGCGCGGGCAGCGCTCCGCCCGTGGAGGCCGTGGACCTCGATCAGTGGGGCGAGCCGGTGGTGGCGCCACCGGCCGCAGCGGTCGAGACGCCGGCCGCGGCGGTCGACACCCCGGCCCCCGTGGTCGACACACCCACCATGGAGTACCCGGCGGTCCGGGCCACGGCGGCCGAGGCCGAGCCGACGGGCGTCGCTGGGGACGCCGGATCGGCCGTTGACGCCGGGGCACCGTATTCGTCCACCGTGGACTCATCGTCCGACGTCTGGTCACCTGCGGCGTCTCCGGCTCCCGCCGCCGAGAACGGGGTGAGCCCGGCGGCCGCCCAGCCGGTGCCGGCTGGGCCCGAGCACCGCGAGCCGGCGCCCGCGGAGACCGTCGCGGAGGTGGCCGAGCCCGCCTCGGCGCCAGAAGCCGCTCCGACTGCGGCGGCCACTTCGGCAAAGGCGGCTACTCCGGATGCCGCGACGGCTCCGACGCCAGCGGCCGCTTCCACCGCGTCGGGTGACGACCTGCCGCCGATCGACGAGATCCTGCCGCCGGCGGTGGGCTACCGCGAGGTCGGCTTCGACACGGTCATCCGGGCCCTGCACACCGAGGGTGAGTTCCAGCCGTACCTGGAGCTGGGCCTGCAGCCGGACGAGTACGTCCGGATCCGGCAGATCCTCGGCCGCCGCCCCACGGATGCCGAGCTCGCCATGTACGCGGTGATGTGGAGCGAGCACTGCTCCTACAAGTCCAGCAAGGTCCACTTGCGACAGTTCGGCCAGGTCGCCGAGCGCATCGCGGCCAAGGCCGAGGGACAGCCCACGGCGGCCGCCCAGATGCTCGCCGGCATGGGCGCCAACGCGGGCGTGGTCAAGGTCTCGGACACGCTGGCCGTCACCTTCAAGGTCGAGTCCCACAACCATCCGTCCTTTGTGGAGCCCTACCAGGGCGCGGCCACGGGCGTAGGCGGCATTGTGCGCGACATCCTCGCCATGGGCGCTCGGCCGGTCGCGGTGATGGACCCGTTGCGGTTCGGGGCGATCGACCACGAGGACACCAAGCGCGTGCTGCCCGGCGTGGTGGCCGGCATCGGCGGCTACGGCAACTGCCTCGGCCTGCCCAACATCGGCGGCGAGGTGGTCTTCGACGAGTGCTACCAGGGCAACCCGCTGGTCAACGCGCTCTGCGTCGGCGTCCTGCCGATCGACCGGCTGCAGCAGAAGGCGGCGACCGGGCCCGGCAACATCGTGGTGCTCATCGGGGCCAAGACCGGCCGGGACGGCATCGGCGGGGTCTCCGTGCTGGCCAGTTCCTCGTTTGGTCAGGGCAGCGAGGAACGCCGCCCGAGCGTTCAGGTGGGCGATCCGTTCCTGGAGAAGCTGCTCATCGAGGCCTGCCTGGAGCTGTACGACCTGAACCTGATCACGGCGATCCAGGACCTCGGCGGCGCCGGCCTGACCTGCGCCCTGTCGGAGATGTCGGCCGCTGCGGGCCTCGGGATGGCGATCAACCTCGACCTGGTTCCGCTGCGCGAGCCGTCGATGCGGGCCGAGGAGGTGCTCGTTTCGGAGTCCCAGGAGCGCATGCTGCTCGTGGTGACGCCAGAGAACCTGCCGGTCGTGCTCTCGATCTGCAACCGGTGGGGCGTGCTCGCCACCCCCATCGGTGAGGTGACCGCGCCCGAGCCGGAGGTCGGCCCCCGCCTGCGCGTCTGGTGGCGCGGCGAGGTGATCGTCGACGTCCCGCCCGGGTCGCTCGCGGACGACGGACCGGTCTACGAGCGCCCGATGCGCGAGCCGTACGACCGGGAGCTCATGCTCTTCGACCGGCCGGAGACTCTGCCCCGGCCGGAGACCCCGGAGGAGCTGCGCGAGACGCTGCTGCGGATGGTGGCCTCGCCCAACCTCTGCGACAAGTCCTGGGTCACCGAGCAGTACGACCGGTACGTGCTGGGCAACACGGTGCTCGCCCAGCCCGAGGACGCCGGCGTCATTCGGATCGACGAGGCGACCGGCCTCGGGGTGGCCCTCTCCGTGGACGGCAACAGCCGGTACACGCGGCTCGACCCGTACGCCGGCGCCCAGCTCGCCTTGGCCGAGGCGTACCGAAACGTCGCGGTGACCGGCGCGGTTCCGGTCGCCATCACCAACTGCCTCAACTTCGGCTCGCCCGAGGACCCGGGCGTCATGTGGCAGTTCGCCGAGGCGGTGCGTGGGCTCGCGGACGGGTGTGTGGAGCTGGGCGTCCCGGTGACCGGCGGGAACGTGAGCTTCTACAACCAGACCGGCGGCAACGCCATCAACCCGACGCCGGTGGTGGGCGTGCTCGGCGTGCTGGAGAACGTGGCCCGGCGGGTGCCGATGGGCTTCGCCAACGAGGGCGACCCGATCTTCCTGCTGGGCACCACCCGTGAGGAGATCGGCGGCTCCGAGTGGGCCCACGTGGTGCACCAGCACCTCGGGGGCACCCCTCCGGCGGTCGACTTCGAGGCCGAGCGCCGACTGGCCGCGCTGATCGCGGAGGCGGCGGCGCGGGGCCTGCTGACCTCGGCGCACGACCTCTCCGAGGGTGGGCTGGCTCAGGCGCTGGTCGAGGCCTGCCTGCGTCGGAACATGGGTGCCCATGTGGCCCTGCCGCCGGACGGCCAGAGCCCCTTCGTGCACCTGTTCTCCGAGTCCACGGCCCGGGCCATCGTGTCGGTCCGGCAGGGGCAGGAGCAGGCGTTCGCGGCGCTGGCCGACGAGCGGGGCGTGCCGAGGACCGCGCTGGGCATCGTGACCGGCGCGGGCACTCCCTTGGTCTTCGACGAACTCTTCGAGGTGAGCCTCGACGAGCTGCGCCGGGCCCACACGTCCACGCTGCCCGCCATCTTCGGCTGATCCCTCGCCCGACGACGGCCGCCCGCTTGATCCGTCGGTCGACGTCCGTGACCCCGGCGGGCCACCGCCGGGCCGGTCTTCGCGACACTGCGGGCCGGAAGGGCGTACGGACTGCATAGATATGAGTACGGCCAGCCAGCGTCTTTCGCGCTGGCTGGCCGCACAGGGTCCTGTCGAGGTCGCCGCTCAGCCCGTCGCGGGCTGCTCGAGCGTCCAGGGCGCTAGTCGTCGATCCAGTCGACGCGGCGGCCCTCCGGTGGACGCGCGCCCGGGCGAGGCTCGGCCGGGTAACCCCCGGGCTGCGGCGGCGGGCCGTATCCGCCCGGTCCGTGCGCCGGCCCGGGACCCGCAGGCGGGGGCCCGAACTGCGGCGGCGGACCGTAGCCGCCGGGCGGAACGGGCGGCGCACCGCCGGGCGCGCCCCAGGCACCGCCAGCGGGCGGCTGGCCGGGATAGCCCCCGGGCGGCGGGCCGCCGGGTCCACCCGGGCCGCCGGGTCCGCCAGGGCCGGCCGGGCCACCGTACGGCGGTGGTGGCGGCCCAGCAGGACGGTGGATCTGCGTCGGAGCGTCGGCGAGCGGGGAACGGGCGATCAGGGTCTGGTCGGCCCGGCCCGGAGCACCTGGTCGCGGTCCGTACGGCGGGCGCAGCGGCTGGGTCCGATCCGGCGGACCGGGGCGGCGCTGGCCGGGCGGCGGTCCACCGCGTCCCGGGCCGCCGCGACCGCCAGGGCCGCCGGGACCGCCGGGGCCGCGACCACCGGGCCCGGGCGGCCCGTCCTGGTCCTCTTCCTCGTTGTTGCGCCGGACGAAGAGCAGCACGATCGCCCCGATACCGACCAGCACCAGCAGGCCGCCGATGACGATCATCATGATCGCGAAGCCCGAAAGGCCAGTGTCGGGTGGCGGGGCGGCCGCCTCGCTGGTCTGACCCGGGCTGCCCGAGACCTCATCGGTCGGGGGCCCAGTCGGAGGGCCCGTCGGTGTCGCCGTGGCCAGAACCATGACCCGGAGCGAGACGCCGACCAGCGGCACGTTCGGGTTCGCGACGATGGGTCCGCTGTCGCGGTCGCTGTCGAAGTCCCGGATGCCTTCCTTCTGCACGGTGAACCGGAGCTTCCCGGCCGCGATCGGCTTCTGCGGGGTGCTGGTGATCACGAATGATCCGTCGGCGCCGGTGCCGATGTTGTCCCACGTATTGCCGACGCTGTCGACCATGCCGACGCGGGCGTCCTTGACCGGCTCACCGGTGTAGACGTCGGTCACCGTCCCCCGCACCTCGGGCACGGTCGGCGTGGGCCGGACGCGCAGCGGCTGGTTGGCGGAGCGGGTCGGGCCACCGGACGCGTCCGCGGCCTGGACCGTGATCGTCACGGTCTCTTCCGAGGTGAAGATGCCCTGGGCCCGGAAGACGGCCTCGAAGTAGTCGGACCCGCCCTCGGGGATCTGGGCGCCGCCGATGGAGCACCCGGAGATGCACTCGACCTTGGGGTTGTTGGAGGAGACGGTCAGGTTGACGTTGCCCGCGCCGTCGGGGTTGAGGTTGATCCGAAAGCGAGCCCGGGACTCCTGGCCGGCATCGATCGTGGGCGGGTTCATGCTGAAGCTGTGGATCACCACGTCGGCGGCGTAGGCGGGCGTATGGATGCCCACGACACCGGCGGCCGCGACGACCGCAACCACTGCAGCGCGAATGGCCCACGCTCGAGCGCGCGTCCTCATCGCCAGTCCTCTCGACTCACGCACCCTCGGTGCCGGCGGCACCGCAGGCACACTATGCGGTTTACACGGTCGTCCCGGCGACCCAGGGTCCGCCGACGCCCGCCCGCAAACCGTATCGTCCAGCCGTGGTTGGCAGAAGTAACGACTCTGCGGCAATCCAACAACAGGTCGCTACGTTGGTTGCGCGGATGACGGCCGGCGCGGTACCGGATCGGGCCGAGGTACGAGACGCCGTACGCGCGCTGCTCCTCCGGTTGCGGGAGCGCGCGCCGGGCCGGTCGGTTGAGGTACGCGTGCCGCCGTACGGCGCGGTGCAGTGCGTGGCCGGGCCCCGCCACACGCGCGGGACGCCACCGAACGTGGTTGAGACCGATCCGGAGACCTTCCTCCGCCTGGCCGTGGGCGAGATCCGCTTCTCCGACGCGGTGGCGGCCGGTCGGGTGCGGGCGAGCGGCGTACGGGCCGACCTCAGCGCGTACTTGCCGTTGGTCGAGCCCGCCCCGCCGTCGGCTGACGAGTCCCCGTCGTCAGCGCCGTGACGAGTGCGCCCCGTCACCGAGCGGCCGGTCGCCCGGTCACCGAAGGTTGCCCACGTCACTGGCGCCACGTCACTGGTGGTTGCCCACGGTCACCGGGATCTGCTCACGATCATCGGGCGTTCCGGTCCCCGGACGGCCGTGATCGGCGGACTAGTCCGACATGACAGACAGGCCGCTTTGCGCGGAGGGTGCACACTGGCACGTGCATTCGCAGGCTCATTCGCCCGGTTGCGCCGCGACACGCCGAGACACGCGAGCCGACCGTGCATCCGCACCGTCAGTGACGGCGCGCCCACCCTCGTGGACTGGCTGATCTGCACCGTTTGCGAGAAGATGAGCGGGTACGCCCCCGGCGCTGCGTAGACGGAGAGTAGCGATGAGCATGCTTGACGGCTACGGCCCGCCGCATAATCATGGCTCACCGTAACCAGACCGGACGGGCGTAGACTCACAGAGGGTTGTCCGCCTCGGGTCGTCGCTGGCGTCCGACCGGACGCGGCCTCGGCCGAACGACCCCTCACCGACCGTGAGCGCGCCGCCGACCGCGGCGCGTGCCCACCGATCCGACGGGAGCGGCAGTGCCCAGAGCCGACGGCCGACTCAGCCACAGCCTTGATCCGACGGAACAAGGTCCCCAGGACCGTTGCGGTGTTTTCGGGGTGTGGGCCCGCGGTGAGGATGTCGCCAAGCTCGCCTACTTCGGTCTCTACGCGCTGCAGCACCGGGGTCAGGAGGCGGCCGGTATCGCGGTGAGCGACGGCACCGGCGTCGTGGTGTACAAGGACCTCGGCCTGGTGGCGCAGGTCTTCGACGAGCCCACGCTGGCCAGCCTGCGCGGGCACATCGCCGTCGGCCACACGCGTTACTCCACCACCGGCTCGCCGACGTGGGAGAACGCCCAGCCCACGCTGCGGGCCACGCCCGTCCGCACCAGCCAGGACCCGTCCCGCCCGGCCGACGAGCGGCCCGCGACCACGATCGCGTTGGCTCACAACGGAAACCTGGTGAACACCGCCGAGTTGCACCGCCAGGTCCAGGAGCTCGGCCTGGTCGACGACGCCACCTCCGACACCGCGCTGGTGGCCACGCTGCTCGCGTCCCGGCCCGACCTCTCGGTCGAGGCCGCGGCGCTGGAGCTGCTGCCCAAGCTGCGGGGTGCCTTCAGCTTCGTCTTCATGGACGAGGAGACGCTCTACGCGGCGCGCGACCCGCAGGGTGTCCGCCCGCTCGTCCTGGGTCGCATCGAGCGGGGCTGGGTCGTGGCGAGCGAGACCGCCGCCCTGGAGACCGTGGGCGCCAGCTTCGTCCGGGAAGTAGAGCCCGGTGAGCTGCTGAGCATCGGCGACGACGGCCTGCGGTCGACGCGGTTCGCCAGCTCCGATCCAAAGGGCTGTCTCTTTGAATACGTATATCTCGCTCGGCCGGACAGCGTGATCTCGGGCCGCAACGTCTACGCGGCGCGCGTCGCCGTGGGGCGGATGCTGGCCCGCGAGCACCCGGTGGACGCCGACCTCGTGATCGGCGTACCGGAGTCGGGGATCCCGGCTGCCATCGGGTACGCCGAGGAGTCGGGCATTCCCTACAGCGTCGGCCTGGTAAAGAACGCCTACGTGGGGCGGACGTTCATCCAGCCCAGCCAGACCATCCGCGAGCTCGGCATCCGCCTCAAGCTCAACCCGCTCCGTGAGATCGTGCGGGGCAAGCGCATCGTATTGGTCGATGATTCGATCGTGCGCGGCAACACCCAGCGAGCTCAGGTGCGGCTGCTGCGTGAGGCCGGTGCGGTCGCGGTCCATGTACGGATCTCGTCGCCCCCGGTCAAGTGGCCGTGCTTCTACGGCATCGACTTTGCTACGCGCGCCGAGCTCATCGCCAACGGGCTCGACACGGAGGGAATCCGGGCGTCGATCGGCGCGGATTCCCTCGGGTACGTCTCGCTCGAAGGGCTGATCGCCGCGACCGAGCAGCCACGGACCCGTCTTTGCCGCGCCTGTTTCGACGGCGAGTACCCCATCGGCCTGCCCGAAGACGGCATGGTCGGCAAGCACGTACTGGAGGGAGTGCAGCGGCGGCTTCCCATGGCGCTCAGCGAGCGCGGCCGGACCACCCCACCGGCAAGGCTCGCAGAGCGGAACCATCAGCTCAGCCCGCCGGTCGCGCCCACACCGCGTACCCTGCCGCTCGGCGCACCCACAGCCGGCGAGCAGGACGTTACCCCCAAGGGCGCTCACCCGCATCGTTGATGCGGCCCCGCCCGAGCCCGGCTGCCCTGCCATAGGGCGGTTCGTAGGGAGGAACAACGGTGACCTCTGTCCACCCGGCGCCAGGACCTTCACAGCGCAGCGAGAACCGAAGCGCCGGACTGGTGGTCCTCCGGCCACCGATTCAGGTCGTCCGCTCGGATGAACCGAGCCCGGCCCGTGGGGCGGGACGGTACCGCCAGACCGCGAAGTCTTTGCATATCGATATGCCGATTCAGTCGCCCCCCGAGGCGATGGAGCCGTTCCGGACGTCCTCGACGCGCGCGGCCCGGCCCGAGGTGGTCGACGACGGCTCCGGTTTCGCCGGGCTGCTGCGGTTCGGCTTCGACACGCTGACGCAGCCGCTGCTGGCCGCGGCGACCGACGGCGTGGGGTCGAAGCTCTCCATCGCCCAGCAGATGGGCATTCACGACACCATCGGCATCGACCTGGTGGCCATGGTGGCCGACGACATCGTTACCTGCGGCGCCCGACCCCTGTTCCTGACCTACTACCTGGCCTGCGGGGACGTGGTCCCGGAGCGGGTCAACGAGATCATCGCGGGGGTCAAGGACGGCTGCCGGGAGGCCGGGTGCGTCGTCCTCGGGGGCGAGACCGCCGAGCAGTCCAGCGTGCTGCGGGCCAACGAGTACGACCTCGCCGGCACGGCGATCGGCGTCGTCGAGGAGGAGAAACTGCTGGGGCCGCACCGGGTCGAGGTCGGTGACGCGATCGTGGCGCTCGGCTCCTCCGGCCTGCACGCCAACGGCTATGCGCTGGTCAAGCACGCGCTCTTCGGCCTGTCCCGGATGCGCCTGGACACGGTCGTGGAGGAGTTCGAGAACCAGCGGACCCTCGGCGAGGAGCTGCTCACGCCGTCCACCATCTACGCGCGCCACTGCCTTGATCTCATGGTCGAGGTCGAGGTCCGGGCCCTGGCCCACGTTACCGGCGGTGGTATCCCCGGCAGCCTGCAGCGCGTCCTGCCCGAGGGGCTCGACGCCGTGGTGCGTCGCTCGTCCTGGCGGCCGCAGCCCATCTTCGACCTGGTCGCCCGCAAGGGCCGCATCGACCAGGCCGAGATGGAGGCCACCTTCAACATGGGCATCGGCATGTTGGCCGTCATCGCGCCGCAGGACGTCGAGCGGGCCCTGGCCTTCCTCAAGGGCCGCGGGCTCGACGCATGGGTGGCCGGTGAGATCGTCGACGGAACTGGGGATGTCCAGATGGTGGGCGCCCACACGCGGGGGTAGCCGTGTACACGGGGTTACGCGGGCTGGCGAGCGTCCCGTCGTACGTGATCATGCAGCCCACGACCCTGTGCAACCTGGACTGCGTCTACTGCTACCTGCCGCATCGGGCCATCAACCGGCGCATGCCGGTCGAGGTGGCCGAGGCGGTCGCGGCCACGGTCAACCGGTGGGCCGCGGCGGCCCCGCGATTCTCGGTGGTCTGGCACGGCGGTGAACCGCTGGCGGCGGGACGGGGCCATCTGGCCGCGCTGATGGCTCCGTTTCGCGGCGTCGAGCACCACATCCAGACCAACGCCACGCTCATCGACGACGCGTGGTGCGACTTCTTCCTCGAGCACGACGTCCACATCGGACTCAGCCTCGACGGACCCCGGAGCGCCACGGCCGGCCGACGGCTGCGGTCCGGCGGCGAGGCGTACGACCGGATCGTCGCGGGTATCGAGACGTTGCGCCGCCGGGGCATCCCGTTCGCCATCCTGGTGGTGGTCTCCGATCCCCGGCCCGGCCTGGCCGAGCCCCTGTACCGGTTCCTGGCCGACCTGGGGCCCACGGTCATCGCCGTGAACCTGGAGGAGCAGGAGGGGGTCAACCGGCGCCCGAACGCGTACGCCCACGACCGCGTGCGCGCGTTCTGGTCCGAGCTCACGGCGGCGTGGCGGCGCGATCCCCGGGTCGAGGTGCGCGAGGTGGAGTGGGCTCTGCGGTTCGCGGGCGCGGCGCTGGCCGGCGACGCGGACGACCTGCTGCCGCGCCGACACGACCCGATCCCCACGGTCGGGTACGACGGGCGGGTCGTGCTGCTCTCCCCCGAGCTGGCCGGGTTCACCTCCGACCGGTACGGCGACTTCGCGGCCGGGTCGGTGCGGGACACGCCGCTGGACGAGATCGTGGCCAAGGCCGCGGCCCGGCCGACGGGCTGGCTGGCCGAATACCTGGCCGGGGTCGAGGCGTGCCGGGCATCGTGCGCCTACTTCGGCTTCTGCGGCGGCGCCCACGCCGCGAACCGATACTTCGAGCAGGGCCGATTCGACGTCACCCAGACTCGGCACTGCCGCAACAGCCGGATCGCGTTGCTGGAGGGGGTGCTCGATCATGCCCGAGCTGGACAGGCCTGTCAGGAAGGACGCCCTGTTGACGGATTCTGCCCAGGAGGGAGTCCTTCCTGACACAGACACAGCAGACGCTCAGGCGCAGCTGCTGGAACGGATGCGCCGCACCCCGGGACTGGCGGCCTTGGTGGACGAGGCGGTGGCGACCTGGCGGGCCCGGGAGGGCGCGTCCGGCGACGGTCAGCCCGACGACGGCACCCCCGGCTGGCGTGCCTTCTCGGACGCCTTCCCGACGTTCTGGGAGTTCAGCAACCGCCCGCGCTGACCAGCCTCGCGCCGAGCGCAGCCGGCGCTCCCGGCCGCCCTGGTGCTGGCGGCCCTGATCTCGCTCCGACGTGGTTCCGGTCGGGGCTGACCGGCCCGACCAAGCCGACCGCGCGCATCGGCGGCCCGGCTCGACCGCTGGGCTCACCGCCACCGCACGGCGACCGCCGACGCTGACCCACCGCCTCCAGTTGGCGACACGGTTGACCGCCGCCTCGGCCAGCGCCAACCCACCGGGCGTTACCCGGTGGCTGCCCGCGAAGCGGTCACGCGGACCGCTGCGGGCGAGCGACCACACGACATTCGCCGCCGGCCGCTCGCGCGTCAGGCGTGGTCAGACGATCAGAACCTCGGCCCCCGTGTCGCCGACCTGCGGGCGGGCGTGGGAAACGACCAAGCCGCTACGACGGGGAACTCACGAGCGCCGGGCGGCCCACCGGCCGTCGGCCTCGTCGTCAGCGTCCTCGTCGTCGTAGTAGTCGGCGTACTCGTCGTACAGGTCGTTGTCGTCGGGATCCGAGTCTGGCCCGACCCCACCAGAGCGCGTACGACCGCTGAGCTCGCGCTGCAGGGCGGCGAGGTCGGTCTCGGGGGAATGGTACTTCAGCGCCCGGGCCACCTTCGTCTGCTTGGCCTTCGCACGGCCGCGCCCCATGGCTCGACCCCCTCGCACAGAAATTGCGGGGCACCCGGGTGGGTGGGCCCCGACGACGTCAGGCATCTCTCGTGCGTCATACGGTACATGCCTTCGGCACCATTCGGCACCTCGGTCGGGCCCGGCGCGCCGTCCGAGTACGGGGATGAGGGCCCCGGTGTGTCACGGGTCATCATTCCCGTGGCCGTTACAGGGCGAAAGCGGCCGGGCTCGGACGCCGCGCCAGGCGTTCGTCGATCATCGACGAACGGTGTTGGCCGATCCGCTCGGCGGACCATCGCCCGGTCGGCGGGTCGGTCATCGGGTCTCCCGGACGCCACGAGGCCCGCCGGCGGGCCGGCGGGCCGTCGGGCGATACGGGAGGACGGGCCAGGGAACGTCCGCAGAGCGGGCCGGGGAGCGCCCACAGACGGGCCAGGGAAGGCCTACAAGGCGCGCCCGGGAGCGCGTCTTGTAGGCCGGTTCAGAAGCGGCTCCAGCGGCCCTGGGGTGTGTCTGTCGGCGGCCCGGGTGGGCTACAGGCGGATCGTGGTGAGCCGGCCGACCTCGGCCATCCGGCGCTCGGCGATGCGGTCCGCAGCGACCGAGGGCGGCACCCCCTCCTCGGCGGCCAGCCGCAGCACCTGCCGGGTGGTGTCGAAGATCTTCTCGGCCCGGGCCCGGGCGCGCTCCATGGTGAAGCCGTTGATCTCGTCCGCGACCTGGATCACACCGCCGGCGTTGACCACGTAGTCGGGCGCGTAGAGGATGCCCCGGTCGACCAGGGTCTTCTCGATGCCCGGGTGAGCGAGCTGGTTGTTCGCCCCGCCGCAGACGACCGAGGCCCGTAGGACCGGGACGGTCTCGTCCGACAGAGCGCCGCCGAGGGCGCACGGGGCATAGACGTCAATATCTGACGTGATGAGCGTCATGGTGTCGGGCACCACGTCGACCTCGGGGTGGGCCGACCGTACGGCCGCCACCGCCTCCGGGTTGACGTCGGTGATCACCACGTGGGCGCCGTCGGCGAGCAGATGCTCGGTCAGCCGCCGGCCCACCTTGCCGACGCCGGCGATGCCCACCCGCTTGCCGGCGAGGCTGGGCGTTCCCCAGCGGTGCTCGGCTGCGGCACGCATGCCCTGGAACACCCCGAACGCGGTCAGCACCGAAGAGTCGCCGGCTCCGCCGTACGCCGTGCTACGTCCGGTCACGAACCGGCACTCGCGGGCGATGATGTCCATGTCCGCCGGGTAGGTGCCGACGTCGCAGGCGGTGTAGTAGCGCCCGTTCAGGGACTGCACGAAGCGGCCGTACGCCCGCAGCAGCGCCTCGCTCTTGTCCCGCTCGGGATCGCCCCAGATGACGGCCTTGCCGCCGCCGAGATCGAGCCCGGCCATCGCGGCCTTGTACGCCATCGCGCGCGACAGGTCGAGCACGTCGGCGAGGGCCTCGTCCTCGCTGGCGTACGGGTAGAAGCGGGTGCCGCCCAGGGCGGGGCCGAGTGCCGTGGAGTAGATCGCGATGATGGCGCGCAGGCCGGTAGTGGGGTCCGCGCAGAAGACCACCTGCTCGTGGCGGTGGTCGGAGGTAAAGACAGCCATGTTGCGAACCGTACGGCGCGCGGGCGGGGTGCGGGAAGTCCCCACCGCCCCGGCGGTCCGGCGGCGGTGGGGCTGACGGCGTCCCTCGGTGTCGGCCCTGGTAATCGTCCCGGCGATCGGTCCCGGTATCGGCCTGGCCGGGCTTTTGTCGCGCCGTCCGTGAGCAGGGTGGGCGCTCGGCCCCGATTCGTGCGACGATCGCGCCGTGCCGGCACTCTTCGCCTCGTATCTGCGCGTCTACGAACCGCTCTCCGCGTTCGACAAGCAGAGCCAGAACTACTGGCGCGGGTACGTGCACGACGGACGGGCCGTGGCCCTCAACGAGGGCCCCGGGCGCCAGCGCACGGCCGTGCTGGAGGCCCTCGGAGCGCACTGGACCCGCTTGCCGGACATCCCCGACGAGGCGTACGTCCTTCAGCACGGTGACCAGACGTTGATCTGTCCGTGGAACCTGCGGGTCCGGGTGGCCGAGGCCGCGCTGGCCGCCCGGGACGGCGTGCCGGCGGTGCTCGCCGACGCGTTCGTGCCGCCGGCTCTGGTGGGGGCGGCGCGCAGCGTCGTGGCTGACTGGCACTCGGCCGCCCGCATGAGCCCGTCGGGGTCGGGGCGCCAGCACGAGCAGGTGGCCACCTGGAGCGTGCCGCTGCGGTGGTTCGTCCTGGTCAGCCAGGAGGAGCGGGAGATCTCGCTCGAGCCCGGTCGGCGTGTGGTGCGGTTCCGGACCGAGATCTCCAAGGCCCGGCGGCGGGCGCACAAGGCGTTGTCGGTGCTGCGGCGGACCCTGGGCGACGTCCCGGTCGCCGAGGCGGTCGAGGAGAGCGCCCGGTGGCTCGAGGAGTTCCACTCCCGGTCGATCGTGGAGCTCGACTACGGCGGGCTGGCCGAGATGCTCTCCGACGACCTCCTGCGCGAGGACGACTCGGCCGCCCTGGTGGCCGAAGGGCTGGCCGCCCTGGCCGCCGGCGAGGCCGCCCGGGCCACGGCCGCCTACGAGCGCCTGGTCGAGCGGTGGCGGGGCATTCAGCTCCTCGAGCGCTGCAACTGACCACCGGTACCCGCCGGACGAGGGCTTGGGCCTGACGAGGGCTGGTGGCCAGAAGAGGGCTCTGAGCGGGGAAATCAAGCCCCGGCGGCGTCGAGATCCCGACACGCCGGGGAACGTTGCGATCCGGGGTAAAGCGGACAACCAGCGCGTAACTCGTCCGACCATCCACAAGCCATCATCCGTTCGGCCCATGTCGGACATCGGGGACTAGCCGGACGATGGGGGGCGTTGGCGCGCTGGAGCCTCCCCGCCACCGCCACGAGTACCTGGCAGAGGAGAGACCCGATGGCATCCCGTACGCACGAGCCCGAACCCCTACTCACCCCGGCCGAGGTCGCGTCGATGTTCCGAGTGGACCCGAAGACGGTGACTCGGTGGGCGAAGGCAGGCAAGCTGAGCGCCATCCGGACGCTCGGTGGCCACCGTCGTTACCGTGAGTCGGAGGTCCGTGCACTGCTGCAGGGCCAGATCCCGTCGCAGCGGCAGGGGGATTGACCTCCAGATCGTGCGTGTGATGTGACCGGCCCGCTGGGCACCGTTCTCCGGTGAGCGCGGGCCGTTGTCATCGGCCCGCGTCGGGCCCCTGTCCCCGCAACTCGTTGAGGATGCGCTCGTGCAGCGCGTCCAGCGTGGTGTCGGGCGGCAGGGACGTGGGGGCACCGGTCACCCGGTACCACTCGGCGGCGCCCAGGTACTGCACCAGTACCTGGACGGCGCCGTCGGCGGTCAGTTCCGTCTTGAGCGTGAGGTCGCCGGTGATGGTGCCCACCTCGTCGGTCATCACGCCCCCGGGCGGTGCGACGAAGTCCGTCGTCCGCGCGCTCATGAGCAGGTGTCCAGCATCTCGACGAGGGCGGCCTTCTCGTCCGCGGTCACGGACAGCTGCCAGTAGGCCTTGACCGCGATCCAGGACTGGGCGTACGTGCACCAGTACTCCCGGCGCGGCGGCTTCCACTGCGACGGGTCTTGGTCGCCCTTGGAGCGGTTGCTGCTGGCGCTGACCGGGATGAGCTGCGGTCGCACCAGGTCGTTGGCGAACGCCGACCGCTGCTCGTCGGTCCACGTGGCCGCGCCGGTGCGCCAAGCGTTGGCTAGCGGCACCACGTGGTCGATGTCCACGTCGCGCGGGTCGGTCAGCGTCAGCCCGTCGTAGACGCTGAACCAGGTGCCGGCGGTGATGCGGCAGTCGTCGCCGACCACCACGCCCTGGCCGTCGCGCTGGAGCACGCGGTCGCGGGTGTCGCAGCTTTCGCCCTGGGATCGCCAGTGGTCGAAGCGGTCCCGGCTGTAGCCGGTCATCGGGGCCCACTCGGCCACGGTCAGCGTGTCGAGCTGAGCGCTGGCCGCCGCCGCGTCACCGGGCGCGTCGACCTCACCGGGCGCGTCGACCTCACCGGCGGGCGGCGGCTGGAACGACGGTGCGTCGTCGAGCGGCTCGCAGGCCGTAAGCCCGCCAAGGGCGACGAGTAGCCCGGCGGCGGCCGCCGCAGCGCGGGCCAGGGAGCGTCCGGTCACGGGGACAGAATCGACCACGGCGGGATCGAAACCAAGCAGCCCGATATAGGCGTTTCGTACCTATTTATGCGAGCCGTTGCGTCAGGATCGACGCGTGCGTGGGCGAGCCACCGGAGCTGACCCGGATGGGTCTCCCCACGACGGGCCCACCGCTGCGTCAATCCGGTGGTGCCGGTCCCCGCGACCCCCTCGGAGGTGTCGTGATGACCGTGAAGTCCGACGCGCCGCCGCGATGAGCGACCGCAGCTCGTCGAACGTCGGCCGCGGCATCGCGTCGCCTGCCACTTGCCGAGGAGATCGCCGACGGCCGGCTGACGCCCGCCTCATGATCGGCGTGAGGCGGGTGGCCGGCCTGCCAGCGATGATCGCGTCACCGCGATCACGACTCATGGTCGCGGTGAGGCGATCGCGCCCGGTCCGGCGCGTCGCTGCTTCACGGTGATCAGCCATACGCGTTGGCCCGCCGAGCCAGGGTGTGGGCTCGACGGGCCAACAGGCGGAGACCGTTAGGACGGTGGTTCGGACCCGCGGTCGGCGGCCCGAACCGTTCGTGGTCAGCGTCCGCCGCGGTTGACGGCGGCGACCACGGCGCGCAGGGAGGCGGTGACGATGTTCGCGTCGATACCCACGCCCCAGACGACGGTGCCGTTCACGTCCGCCTCGACGTAGGCGGCCGCCTGAGCGTCACCGCCGGCCGAGAGCGCGTGCTCGGTGTAGTCGAGGACCCGGACCGGGACGTCGATGTCCCGCAGCGCGTTGGCGAAGGCGTCGATCGGGCCGGTGCCCGTGCCCACGAGCCGCCGCTGCGACCCGTCCAGGTCGACCGTCGCCGCGATCTCGACCTTACCATCCACTGTGGACAGCTCGTAGTCGGCCACGGTCAGGCGGGGCGACTGCTGGTGCTCGACGAGGTACTCGCGGGAGAAGATCTCCCACATCTCGTGGGGCAGGACCTCGCCGCCCTCGCTGTCGGTGTGCCGCTGGACGACCCCGGAGAACTCGATCTGCAGCCGGCGCGGGAGGTCCAGGTGGTACTCGGTCTTCATGATGTAGGCCACCCCGCCCTTGCCGGACTGGGAGTTGACTCGGATCACCGCCTCGTACGTCCGCCCCACGTCCTTGGGGTCGATGGGCAGGTACGGCACCGCCCACGAGAACTGGTCGACCGGGACGCCCGCCTCGGCCGCGTCCCGCTCCAGCCACTCGAAGCCCTTCTTGATGGCGTCCTGGTGGGAGCCGGAGAAGGCGGTGTAGACGAGGTCGCCCGCGTACGGGTGGCGCTCGTGCACCGGCAGCTGGTTGCAGAACTCGACTGTACGCTTAATCTCGTCGATGTTGGAGAAGTCGATCTCCGGGTCGATGCCCTGGGAGAACAGGTTCAGGCCCAGGGTCACCAGGTCGACGTTGCCGGTGCGCTCGCCGTTGCCGAACAGGCAGCCCTCGACCCGGTCGGCCCCGGCCAGCAGGCCCAGCTCGGCCGCGGCCACGGCGGTACCGCGGTCGTTGTGCGGGTGCAGCGACAGCACCAGCGACTCCCGCCGGGGCAGGTGCCGGTTCATCCACTCGATGGAGTCGGCGTAGACGTTGGGCATCGCCATCTCCACCGTCGCCGGCAGGTTCACGATCAGCGGCCGGTCCGGGGTGGGATCGATGACGTCGATGACGGCCGAGCAGATCTCCAGCGCGTAGTCGAGCTCGGTGCCGGTGTACGACTCAGGCGAATATTCATAGAAAATATCGGTGTCGGGCGTGTGGATCTCGGCGTACTTCTGGCACCACCGGGCGCCGTCCAGGGCGATGCCGGTGATCCCCGCCCGATCCAGACCGAAGACGACGCGGCGCTGCAGGACCGACGTCGAGTTGTAGAAGTGGACGATGGCCCGGCGCGCGCCCCGCAGCGACTCGAAGGTGCGCTCGATCAACGGCTCCCGGCACTGGGTCAGCACCTGGATCGTGACGTCGTCCGGGATGAGGTCCTCTTCGATCAGGATGCGGACGAAGTCGTAGTCGGTCTGGCTGGCTGCCGGGAAGCCGACCTCGATCTCCTTGTAGCCCATCCGGACCAGCATCTGGAACATCCGGCGCTTGCGCTCGGGCGACATCGGATCGATCAGGGCCTGGTTGCCGTCCCGGAGGTCGACGGCGCACCAGCGCGGCGCCTTGGTCAGCACCCGCGACGGCCACTGCCGGTCGGGCAGGTCGATGCGGAACTGCTCGTGGTACGGCCGGTACCGGTGGATCGGCATCCGGCTGGGAGTCTGGCGAGCGATGGGATCGGAAGGGCGTACGGCCGGGTTGGCGCTGGACGTGGCCGGCTCAGCGTTCTGCGACATGGGTGGTGGCTCCTCGTGAGGTCTGGGGAGCCGAGGACGAATCCGAAGAGATGGGTCGGTGCCCGGGTGCTTGGTGAGTCCTCGGCGGCTGAATGAGGCCCGGCCGGCGCAGACTCACCACCGCGACGAGGTGCCGGCCGTCAGTTGGCCTCGTCGCGGCGGAGAAGGAGAAGCACCTGCCACATGGTGAGCCTCAGTGTACGCCGTTCCTGCCACTGCGGTCAGCCACCCCCGAGGAAGCCGTGGGGATCTCCTCGAAGAGGGTGAGCCGCCCGCCGTCCGGCAATCCGCCCGTCGCCGGCTCAGCGCGGGGCGGCTCAGAGCGTCCTGGTGAACCAGTAGTCGGTGTGGTCGGTGTCCCCGCGAACCTCGGTCTCGACGTACCCGAGCGAGCGGTACATGGCGATGGCCTCGCGCGCGCGTCGATCAGGGGCGACGCCACCGAGGCCCGTGGCTCACCAACAGGTCCGGGCGATGCATCGGATGAACTCGCTGTGAGGAGTTCGAGTGGCTCGAACTCTGGCCAGCAGTTCGAGCAGCTCGAACTCCCGAGCGTCCAACGGTTTTCCCGGGGCAGTCAGCGACGAATGCCCACACTAGCGGCGACCCTTGCCCAGGCCATCGGAGTTTTCCCGGTCCGGGGCGTCATGGTGGGTGGCGAGAGCGTCCGACCTATGTGGACAGACACGCGGTTGCCGGTCCGGAGCCGGTGCGCCGTGGTGAAGAAGACGCGATCGGTCAGGCCGGGGGCGGGGTCACGGGGCCGGCCGACGGGGGCGGGAGCGGGGGCGCGGCGGTGGGCAGGGGGGAGCCCGGGACCACCGGCGCCGGGAGCGCGACGCTAGGGGGTGCGGGCTCGACCGGGCCGCGGAGCAGCAGCGTGCCGAAGCCGGTGCGGGCGCCGGTCAAGGTGCCGTCGTCGGCGTAGCAGTAGATCCCCGGGTCGACCGGCGGGGCCAGCGCGGCCGAGGTCGACTCGACCGAGAAGCACGAGCCGGTCGCGCCGTCCAGCGTGGCCGACGTCACCGACAGCGCCGTCGCCCGGTCCACGAAGGCGTCGATCCAGTCGGTGAACACGTGGTGCACCCGGGGATCCTCGGCCGGGGAGAGGGACGCGACGGCCACACACGAGGGCGTGAGGGCCCCCAGGTCGGGGCGGGTGCCGGCGGTCCCCGGGGCCGGTCCGAGCAGGCACTGGTGCAGGGCCGAGCCGGAGTGGTAGATGGCGACATCGGCCAAGCCGCCGAGCGTGCCGCCGGGAATGGCGACGACCCAGGAGCCGTCCGCGCCGAAGGCGGCCGTGACCGTACGGTCGGGTCGATCCGGGGCCGACCAGGTGTAGGTCGCCACGTACCGGTGGTCCTTCGCGGCGGCGGCGAGCGCGGCGAGGCGGTCCCGGTCCGCCGGTCGGGTGTCGATGGTCGGCGCCGGCTCGACCGGGGCGGGGGTGCCGCACCCGGCCAGGCCCAGGGCCGCGCTCAGCCCGAGCGCGCCCAAACCGAGGGCGGCCGCCCGCGCGGAACCCGTCTTCCGGGCGCGTACCCTCCCGGCGCCTGGCCCCATGGTGCCTGCGCCCACGGTGCCCAGTCTGGCGGTGCCCACTCTGACAGCATCCAGTCTCCGGGCCCTCCGCGCCACAGCCCGCAACGGTCGCACGGGTATGGATTCTCGACCAGCCATCCGGGTGGACCCGGCACGTCGGGGCGAGTGTCGTGGGCCGGATCGTGGGACCGACTATCCCGGCCCCCCGACAGCGCAGGTAGGCTGAGCCAAGCTGTCGGCGCCCGACGGCCACCCTGGTCAGGGGCCCGCATGCGTGGTCCGTGACGGAAACCGCGGCCACGCGCGGCGTCGGCTCGGGCAAGTGGGGGCCTGGCGCCTGAAGGAACGTGAGGAGTAGGCGCGGTGGGTCTGATCGTCCAGAAGTACGGCGGATCGTCGGTCGCCACCGCGGAGCGCATCAAGCGGGTCGCGGAGAGGATCGTGGCCACCCGCAAGGCCGGCGACGACGTGGTGGTCGTCGTCTCCGCGATGGGGGACACGACGGACGAGCTGATCGACCTGGCCCACCAGGTCAGCCCGTTGCCGCCCGGCCGCGAGCTCGACATGCTGCTGACCGCGGGTGAGCGCATCTCCATGGCGTTGCTCGCCATGGCCATTCACAACCTTGGGTACGAGGCGCGTTCCTACACCGGCTCCCAGGCCGGCGTGATCACCACGAGTTCGCACGGCAAGGCCCGCATCATCGACGTGACGCCGGGCCGCATCAAGGGCGCGCTCGACGAGGGCGCGATCGCGATCGTGGCCGGGTTCCAGGGTGTGGCTCAGGACACCAAGGACATCACCACGCTCGGTCGGGGTGGTTCGGATACGACGGCGGTGGCGCTCGCGGCCGCGTTGCGGGCCGACGTCTGCGAGATATACACTGACGTCGATGGAGTCTTCACCGCTGACCCGCGCATCGTGCCCAACGCCCGGCACATCGCGCAGATCACCTACGAGGAGATGCTGGAGCTGGCCGCCTGTGGGGCGAAGGTGCTCATGCTCCGGTGCGTGGAGTACGCCCGCCGCTCCGGCATCCCGATCCACGTTCGCTCGTCGTACTCGAACAAGCCCGGCACCCTGGTGACCGGTTCGATGGAGGACCTACCCGTGGAGCAAGCTCTCATCACCGGCGTCGCCCACGACCGCAGCGAGGCGAAGATCACGATCGTCGGCGTGCCCGACGAGCCCGGCGTGGCCGCCCGCATCTTCTCGACCGTCGCGGCAGCTGAGAGCAACATCGATATGATTGTTCAGAATGTCTCGACGGAGGGGACGGGCCGGACGGACATCTCCTTCACCCTGCCCAAGAGCGACGGGCCCACGGCCATGGCGGCGCTGGGCAAGGTCCAGGAGGAGATCGGCTTCAAGAGCCTGCTCTACGACGACCACATCGGCAAGGTGTCGCTGGTTGGCGCAGGCATGCGCTCGCACCCGGGCGTGGCCGCCAAGTTCTTCGCGGCGCTGGCCGGGGCCGGCATCAACATCGAGATGATCTCGACCTCGGAGATCCGGATCTCGGTCGTGTGCCGCGACACCGACCTCGACACCGCCGTGCGCGTGGTCCACGATGCGTTCGAGCTCGGCGGCGACGAGGAAGCCATCGTCTACGCGGGTACCGGGCGATAGCCATGGCTCTGCCCACGCTCGCTGTGGTCGGCGCCACCGGGGCGGTGGGTGGCGTGCTCTGCGAGCTGCTCACCTCGCGCAAGAACGTCTGGGGCGAGATTCGGCTCGTCGCCTCGGCCCGCTCGGCCGGCACGGTGCTCTCCGTCCGCGGCCAGCCCGTGACCGTGGTCGAGCTCACCCCCGAGGTCTTCGACGGGGTGGACGTCGCGATGTTCGACGTCCCCGACGACGTGGCCCGGGAGTGGGCGCCGATTGCGGCCGAGCGGGGAGCGATCGTCGTGGACAACTCCGGCGCGTTCCGCATGGAGCCGGACGTGCCGCTGGTCGTCCCCGAGATCAACCCCGAGCAGGTGCACCACCGGCCGCGCGGCATCATCAGCAGCCCCAACTGCACCACGCTCGCCATGATCGTGGCAATCGGTGCGCTGCACCGCGAGTACGAGCTCTGCGAGCTGGTGGTGGCCTCGTACCAGGCCGCCTCGGGCGCGGGCCAGCACGGCATCGAGACGCTGCTCAACCAGGTGCAGAAGGTGGCGGGCGACCGGGCGCTGGGGTCCCGGGCCGGCAACCTGCGCCAGGCGATCGGCGACGACCTCGGCCCGTTCCCGGCGCCGCTGGTCCTCAACGTGGTGCCCTGGGCCGGGTCCCTGCGCGAGGCCGGTTGGTCCAGCGAAGAGCTGAAGGTCCGCAACGAGACGCGGAAGATCCTCGGGCTGCCCGACCTGAAGGTGTCGGCCACCTGCGTGCGGGTGCCGGTCGTCACCGGACACTCGCTGGCGATCCACGCGGTGTTCCGGTCCGAAGTGGACGCTGACCACGCGCGGGACGTCCTGGCCCACACGCGGGGCGTGGTGGTGGTCGACGACCCGGGCGCGGGTGAGTACCCCATGCCCGCCGACGCCGTGGGGACCGACCCGACCTGGGTGGGCCGGATCCGGCGAGCCCTGGACGATCCGCAGGCCCTGGACCTCTTCGTCACCGGCGACAACCTGCGCAAGGGGGCGGCCCTCAACACCGTCCAGATCGGCGAGCTCGTGGCCGCCTCGCTCGACCGCTGAGCCCGCGGGTCAAGCGGCGGAGGGCGTGGTCAGGCGGCGAGGCGGATGGTGTTTCGCCCGGCGAGCTTGGCCTGGTAGAGAGCACGGTCGGCCCGCAGCAGCGTGTCCCGGCCGGTCTCCTGAGGCGCGCGGAGGGCGGCGCCGATGGAGATCGGGTACCCCGCCCGCCGGGCCGCGCGCAGCAGCCGCCGGCTGATCGCGGTCAGCTCGGCGGCCGTGGCCACGTCGATGACGACCGCGAACTCGTCGCCCCCGATGCGATAGATGTGGTCGTCGCCGCGCAACGCCCGGCTCAGCGCGCCGACGAGCGTCACCAGGGCGGCGTCCCCCGCCTGATGACCGTGACTGTCATTGATTTGCTTGAAGTTATCGACATCTATGGCAATGATGGCCGTACGGCCGGGAACGCTGGTGGCGAGCCGCTCCTCGAACGGGCGGTAGTGGCGTACCCCGGTGAGCGGGTCGCTGTCGGCCCGCCGCGCCAGTAACGCCAGCTCTCGCAGCCGCTCTCGGCTAGCCTCGGCGTGGGCGACCACGAGCCCGAGCAGGCGCTGGGCCGAGGGCCCGAACCGGTCCGGGTGCGCCGAGGCGACCACGAGCGGCGCCCCGCCCACCAAGGCGTACAGGCCGTCCGGCAGGCCCAGGCGAGCGAACTCGACCCGCTGCGGCTCGGTCGTGGCGGTGGCCGCCTCGCCCGACCGGTCGCCCGGGAGCGCTCCGGTCGCGACGGCGTCGACCAGTCGCTGCGCGAGCGCGGCGTCGCCCCAGGTGCACGGGGACCCGGCGTCCGGGACCGTACAGGCGACCGTGGCCGCGGTGAGGCGTCCGGCCGCCTCGACCGTGCGGGTGGTCAGCTCGTCCTCGGTGCTCGCGGTCGAGATCGACAGGGCGTGCTCCAACGCCAGTCCCATGGCGGCTGACGGGTCACCCGTCTCCGGGCTGGGCGACCACGGCTGGCGCGGATGGGGGGTGCGGGTGGGCGGATGGGTGACCGCCCACGGCTCGGCCGGCGGACCCTGTCGGTCCTCGGGCCGAGTCGCCGGCGCCGGCGGCGACGTTCGCGGACGAACCGGTGTCATGACGCCCGTCCTCAATCACGGCACCCGGCGGCGGTCGCCTCGAACACCGCCGAGTGCGAACGAAGCTCGCGTTCCAGCGTACCCATCGCAAACAATCGCTCACGCAGAGTTACTGATCATGTACACCGCAGAACCAAGCCGTCATCGGTGGGTTACAGGGTGTTACGGCCAGCATCGCTGCGGTGGTCAAGTCCCGGTCGCACCATGGGTCCGACAGGACGGGCCAGTGCCCGGTCGGGGCATCGCCCGGCGCACCGGAAGGGCGACGGCGGCGGGCTGCTCAGCCGGTGAGAAACCGGTCAGCTGGTCGAGGAAATGGTCCGGGAAGACCGGTCAGTCGGCGGCCGGGAACAGGAACGCGACGAGGGCCATCGTGGCGAAGGCCAGGGCGGCGATCCCGAGAAGCGCGACGACGAAGCGGCGGCGCTGTCCCCATCCCGGCGGCTGGTGCCGTCCCATCCCCAGCACTCCGTTCCTTGCCGAAGGCACATATGTGCCGATTGCGTCCATTTAGCGGCCTGAGCGTACGACGGGCGTCAGCGCAGCCGCAGTGCCTCACCGGTGAACACGATGTCCACAGGTTCCAGGATGACGCGTCGATCGCCGGTCTCGACCCGACCGGCCACCCAGGCCGCCTGCCCGACGTCGGCAGCCGCGGCGACCACGGCGTCGCCCTGGCCCGGCCGGCAGTACACGGCGAAACCCGCGCCCATGTTGAACGTCCCGTACGCCTCGGCGTCGGGCAGTTCGAGCGTGGTGCGAATCCAGTCGAGCACCGGCGGGACCGGCGGCAGGGTGTGGATGCGGTAGGTGAGGTCGCGGTCCGGGCGCATGATCTTGCGCAGCCCGTGGCCCGTGATGTGGGAGGCGTACGAGATGGACACCCCGCGCTCGAGCAGGCGGGCCATGAGATCGACGTAGATCGCGCTCGGCTGCAGCAGCGCATCCCCGATCGTCGTGCCGTCGGGCAGCGTGGCGGTCAGTCCACCGGCGCGGGCCGCGGCCGCCCGGGCAAGCGTGGCCCCGTTCGTGTGCAGGCCGGTGCTGGCCACCAGCACGATCTCGTCGCCGGGCTCGACCCCGCTGCTCAGCAGCGGCTCCCGGCCGGCCGGCACCTGCCCGACCCCGCAGGCGGCCAGATCGATCTCGGCGGCGTCGATGATGCCCGACAGCGTGGGCGACTCGCCGCCACCCCAGATCGCGCCGGCCCGCTCACACCCTTCGCGGAAGCCCCGCGACAGCGCCTCGTGCCGGCCGGCGACGTGGTACCACGACGCGGCCCCGGTGGCGAAGTAGGCGTTGACCGCCAGCGGAAGAGCGCCGACGCAGATGAGGTCGTTGACGACGGCGGCCACGGTGTCGATGCCGATCCAGTCGAACCGGTTGATGCCGGTCTGCTCCTGGTACTGGCGGGCGATCACCGACTTGGTGCCGAGGCACTCCAGCACCATCGCCAGGTGCGTGTCGCCGAGCCGGAACAGGAACGCCGGCTCGCCCCGGGACGCGTCGACCGCCTGCGCTCCCCGGCTCGCGGCCAGGCCCGAGGTCAGCAGCGCCTGCGCCAGCGAGTGACGCTTGCCGGCGTCGAGCAGCTCGTAGTCGACCCCCACCGACTCGTAGCTGACGCTCCCGCCCGGGCTCTCTCCGCCGCCCGGGCTCTGGCCCGGCCTGTCCGGGCGTTGGCCGTCGGTCGCCTCCGTCATGGCGACCACGCTAACAGCCGCCCCCTGCCGTTGATCTAGGGCTTGGAGTGGTACTTGGAGATCAACTCATCACTCTGCGCCCTAGATCAACGGGGAGAGGGTGTGTATACATCGCGCGTATACACATGGTGTATAGTCCCGAGGCATGTCGGTCGCACACACCTTTTTGGGGCTTCTCGAGGGTCAGCCGCGGCACGGGTACGACCTGAAACGGGTCTACGACGAGGCCTTCTCGCCTGAGCGTCCGCTGGCGTACGGGCAGGTCTACGCCACGCTGGCTCGGCTGCTCAAGAACGGGCTGATCGTCGTCGACGGGGTCGAGCCGGGCGACGGGCCGGAGCGCAAGCGGTACGCGATCACCGAGGCGGGTATCGCGGACGTGCAGGCCTGGCTCTCCCAGCCCGAACGCCCGGAGCCGTACCTGCAGAACGTGCTCTACACCAAGGTCGTGCTCGCGCTGCTGACCGGGCGGTCGGCCACCGAGATCCTCGACGTACAGCGCACCGAGCACCTGCGCCTCATGCGCGAGCTCACCCGGCGCAAGACCTCCGGCGACCTCACCGACCAGCTCATCTGCGACCACGCCCTGTTCCACCTCGAGGCCGACCTGCGCTGGCTGGAGCTGACCGCGGACCGCCTCGACGACCTGCGGGCCCGCCTGCTCCGCCGGGGCCGCCTCACCTAACCCAGCCACCCGTGATGCCCTCCGGCCCGCGTCACCCCACCCAACCACCCGTGACGCCCTCCGGCCCGCGTCACCCCACCCAACCACCCGTGACGACTCCGCCCGCGCCCCGCGCCGGGCCAACCCGTAGGGGGAACCATGTCTCACGCGCTGTTGGTCGCCACCGACCTGCGCAAGTCGTACGGTCCCACCGCCGCCCTCGCGGGCGCGTCGGTGACCGTGCGCGCCGGGGAGATCCTCGCCGTGATGGGACCGTCCGGCTCCGGCAAGTCGACCCTGCTGCACTGCCTGGCCGGCATCGTGCGCCCCGACTCCGGCACCATCACCTACGCCGGCCGCGATCTCACGGCCATGTCCGATGTGGACAAAAGCGCCCTGCGTCGGTCCGAGTTCGGTTTCATCTTCCAGTTCGGCCAGCTCATCCCCGAGCTGACCTGCCTGGAGAACGTGGCCCTGCCACTGCGGCTGGCCGGCGTACGACGGCGGGCGGCCGAGCAGCGCGCCCGAGCCTGGCTCGCCCAGCTCGAGGTGGAGGGCGTGGCGGACAAGCTGCCCGGCACCATCTCGGGCGGGCAGGGCCAGCGGGTCGCGGTCGCCCGGTCGCTGGTGACCGGGCCGCGGGTGATCTTCGCCGACGAACCGACCGGGGCCCTGGACTCGCTCAACGGCGAGAAGGTCATGGTGCTGCTCACCCAGGCGGCCCGCGACACCGGCGCCGCGGTCGTGCTGGTCACCCACGAAGCCCGCGTCGCCGCCTACGCCGACCGCGAGATCGTCGTCCGGGACGGCGTGGCGCATGACCGCCTGGCGCAGACGCTGGAGCGGGTGGCATGACGCCGCAGGGTGGATTCCGGGCCTGGGCCCGGGAGCTGGCGCTCGGAGCGCGGATGGCGCTGGCCGGCGGCCCGTCGGGCTGGGTGCGGGCCGGGCTGACCGCGCTGGGCGTCGGTCTCGGGGTGGCGCTGCTGCTGGTCGCCACGAGCGTGCCGAACGCGATCGCGGCCCGGCAGGAACGTACGGCGGCGCGGGACGACGTCAGCTTCGACGAGCCGCCGCCGCGGTCGGACACCACGATCCTGGTCGGCAAGGCGGACACCTGGTTCCGCGGCACCGCGATCCGGGGACGGCTGCTGCAGCCCGACGGCGCTCACCCACCCGTACCGCCGGGCCTGTCCGAGATTCCCGGGCCCGGCGAGATGGCCGTGTCGCCGGCCCTGGCCCGCCTGCTCGCCTCACCCGAGGCGGAGCTGCTGCGCGAGCGCCTGAACTACCCGATCGTCGCCACCATCGCCGACGAGGGTCTGGCCGGGCCCATGGAGTTCGCGTTCTACCTGGGGGCCGATGACCTGGACGAGGCCAGCGACACGGTGACCCGGCGGGACCACTTCGGCGAGCCCCGGGTCGGCCCGAGGCTCGACCCGGTGCTGTCGCTGCTCGTGGTGGTCATGGTCGTGATCCTGCTGCTGCCGGTGGCGCTGTTCGTGGCCGCGGCGATCCGCTTTGGCGGCGAGGCCCGCGACCGCCGGCTCGCCGGTGTACGCCTGCTCGGGGCCGACGCGCACATGGCCCGACGGATCGCGGCCGGGGAGGCGCTCGGAAGCTCGGTGCTCGGGCTGCTCGTGGGGGGCGCGATCTTCTTCGGCGTACGGTCCTTTGTGGACCGCGTAGAGCTGTTCCGCCTCTCCATGTTCCCCGCGGACGTCCGGCCCCACCCGGTGCTCGTCCTGCTGCTTGTGGTGGCCGTGCCGGCGGCGTCGGTGGCGGTCACGATGCTCTCGCTGCGCACGGTGGTCATCGAGCCGCTCGCCGTGAGCCGGCGGGCTGCCGACGTCCGGCGTCGCCTCTGGTGGCGGTTGCTCCTGCCAATCCTCGGGGTGGCTCTGCTCCTGCCGATGCTCGGATCGCTGAGCAAGTCGGGGGGCGAGGTCAACGTCACCCTGGTGAGCCTGGGCGTGGCGCTCGTGCTCGTCGGGGTCGCTGCGCTGCTGCCGTGGGCGGTCCAGGCGGCAGTACGCCGGTTACGCGGCGGTCCGGTCGCGTGGCAGCTCGCGATCCGTCGGTTGCAGCTCGACTCCAGCACCTCGGCCCGCGCTGTCATGGGCATCGCGGTCGCCGTGGCCGGAGCCATCGGACTGCAGACGCTGTTCAGCTCGGTCGAGACCAACTATCTGGTGCAGACCGGGGCCGACCCGGACCGAGCCGAGGTCTTCATCTCGCTGCCCGTTCAGGACGGCTGGGCCGACGTGCAGCGGCTCGAGCGCGCGGTGGCCGCGACGCCTGGGGTGCAGTCCGTCTACAGCGGTATGAGTCGATTGGCGGTGGTTGGTCCGACGACGGATCCGCAGACCGACGAGCCGTACACCTTCGTCACCGTCGGCACCTGTGACGCGTTGCGGGAACTCGCGGAGCTGGATGCCTGCGAGGAGGGGAGCGTCTTTCTCGTCGCCAGCTCCGAGTCAGACAACGGCGCGGTCCCGCCCGAGCCGGGCCGCACGGTCGGGTTCCTGGACGAACGGACCAACTCCGTGGTCGGCGAGTGGACGGTTCCCGTGACCGCTCAGATGGTGGCCGGACGCCGCGCCCCGGACGGGAACGAGCCCGCCGGCGTGCTCGCCACGCCGTCGGCGCTGTCCGTGGAATTGCTCGCCACCTGGTCAGGCACGCTGTCGTCCTATGTGGACATCACGGATGGCGACCGGGACGCGGTGGAGCGGCTGCGCACCATCGTCTGGAACATCGCGCCGGGTGGCGACTTCAGCCTGACCACCCCCACCGTCCGGACCAACGAGTTTGCGACGGTGCGGCGCGGACTGCTCATCGGGGCCACGGTGACCCTGGTGATGATCGGGGTCAGTCTGCTGGTCGGTGTGCTGGAGCAGTTGCGGGAGCGGCGGCGGGTGCTGGCCAGCCTGGTCGCCTTCGGGACCCGGCGACGCACGCTGGCGTGGTCGATCGTGTGGCAGACGGCCGTGCCGGTCGCGCTCGGTCTTGGGCTGGCCGTGATTTCGGGGCTCATGGTCGGCGCGGCGCTGTTGAAGATCGTCAACGAGCCCGTGAGCGTGGATTGGTCGACCATCGCCCTGGTGTCGGGAATCGCGGCGTTCGTGGTGCTGGCGGTCACGGCGGTGAGCCTGCCACCCCTGTGGCGGTTCATGCAGGCCGACGGATTGCGGACGGAGTAACGCAGTGAGAAGGCGATTCAGTCTGCGGGCGTGGACGCGGGAGCTCCTGCTCGGAACACGGATGGCGCTGGCCGGCGGGGTATCGGGGTGGGTACGGGCCGGCCTGACCGCACTCGGCGTCGGACTCGGGGTGGCCATGCTGCTCGTCGCGGCGAGCGTGCCCGCGGCGGCGGCCGCGCGCAACGCGCGCCAGGCGGCCCGAGCGGTCGGCTATGTGGGCGCCCCGATGCCGGCGGCGTCGGCGACCACGATCGTCGTCGAGCCCGCCCACACCAGGTTTCGCAATCAGGACATCCATGGCCTGCGACTGCAGCCGGATGGCGCACAACCCCCGCTTCCTCCGGGCGTGACGGCGATTCCCGGGCCCGGACAGATGGTGGTCTCCCCGGCCCTGGCCCGCCTGCTCGCCTCGCCCGAAGGGGCGCTGCTGCGCGAGCGGCTGGACTACCCCATCGTCGGCCTCATCGGCGACGAAGGGCTGTCCGGACCGGCGGAACTCTACTTCTACTTGGGCGCCGACGACCTCGTGGTCACCGGCAACTTCGTGGACAGCCGGGCCGTCCGGATCGCCCAGTTCGGCCGCGTGGTGGCGCCGGAGACGTTCGAACCGGTGCTGTCGCTCATCGTGGTCGTGGTCATCGTCGTGCTGCTCCTACCGGTCGGGCTCTTCGTGGCGGTGGCGATCCGGTTCGGGGGTGAGGCCCGCGACCGGCGGCTGGCCGGCGTGCGGTTGCTCGGCGCCGATGCCGGGATGGCCCGCCGGATCGCGGCTGGCGAGGCGTTGGCCAGCGCCCTGCTCGGGCTGGTCGTCGGAGCCGCGCTGTTCCTCCTCGTACGGTCCTTTGTGGACCGATTGACGATCAACGACATATCCGTGTTCTCCCATGACCTCAGCCCGGACCCGCTGCTGGCGGTGCTGCTGGCCGTGGGCGTGCCGGCGGTCGCCGTGCTCATCACGATCGTGTCGATGCGCCGCGTCGCGATCGAACCGCTCGGGGTGGCCCGGCGCTCCGGCGACGTACGCCGCCGCCTCTGGTGGCGTGCGCTTCTGCCGGCGCTCGGCGTGGCGCTGGTGCTGCCGCTCTCCGGTGACCTGGCTCGGGGCGACGACGTCAGCGAGGCGCAGCTCGGCATCGGTCTCAGCCTGATCCTGGTCGGCGTGGCCGTGCTGCTGCCCTGGCTGGTGCAGGTCACGATCGGACGTCTGCGGGGCGGGTCGGTTGCCTGGCAGCTCGCGATCCGGCGGATGCAGCTCGACGCGAGTACCCCGGCCCGGGCGGTGATGGGCATCGTCGTGGCCGTGGCCGGGGCGGTTGGCCTGGCCACCGTCTACGGGTCGGTGGCGAACAATTATGTGAACCCGACTGGCGCGGACCTGAGTCGGGCCGATGCGGTGGTCTCGACCGTCCCTAAGCGCGGGTGGGACGACCTGGGCTCCCTTGAGGAGAGCCTGCGGGCTACCCCCGGCGTTCGCGACGTCCGCGGCTCGTTCGGCCTGACGATCGTGGGTGAGCCATCGGTAGATCTAAAGATATATGCCACCTTGACGGTGGCTGACTGCGACTCGTTGCGGCAGTTCGCCGCCCTTGACGACTGCGCCGAGGGAGACGTCTTCCTTGTCACCAGTGACGCGCAAGAGGCGATCTGTGGCGGCGGTCAATGCATCGCGATCCGGGCTCCCGAACCAGGCGAGCGGGTCCAGATTGAGTTGGGCGTCACGGTTGCGGCGGTGCCGTGGACCGTGCCGGCCCACGCCCGCCCGGCGCCCTTGCGGCCCGGCCCGGACGGGCGGGAGGTGGTGGGCGTCCTGGCCACGCCGTCGGCGGTGCCGGTCGATGTGCTCGCCGTACCCGGCCTCGCCACGTTCTTTCTGGACCTGGATCGCGTCGACCCGGACGCGGTCGAGCGGCTGTGGACTGCGGTGTGGCGGTCGGGCTTGGGCGGGCATGTCGAACCGCTCACCACGGTCTACGAGAACGAGCAGTTCGCCACCCTGCGGCGCGGGTTGATCGCCGCGGCCACTGCGACACTGCTGCTGATCGGGCTGAGCCTGCTGGTCAGCGTGGTCGAGCAGCTGCGCGAACGGCGGACCGTGCTGGCCGGGCTCGTCGCGGTTGGCACCCCCAGGCGCACCCTTGCCCTGTCGGTGCTGTGGCAGGCCGTGGTCCCCGTCGCGCTCGGTCTTCTGCTGGCGGTTGGGGCCGGCACCCTCGTGGGCACGGCCGTCTTGAAGATCTTCAGTGAGCCGGTGGTGTACGACTGGGGCGCTGTCGCCGTCGTCTGTGGTGCCGCCGCGATCGTGGTGCTCGGGGTCACCGTGCTGAGCCTGCCCGTCCTGTGGCGGCTCGTGCGCCTCGATGGCCTGCGGACGGAGTAAACCCGGCCCCAGAAACGCGTTGATCTAGGGCTGAGAGTGGTGGTTGGAGATCAACTCACCACTCTGCGCCCTAGATCAACGCGTTGGGGGATGTCACGCGGACGGCGGCTTGATGCCGGGCACGATGCCCGACAGGCCCGACAGCATCGTGCCGAGCTGGGTGGTGACGGCATCCCGCTGCCGGTTCAGCTCCTCGACCTCACGCCGCAGCTTGCTGGTGGACAGCTCGGCGTCCGTCCGAGCGTCGTGGACCAGCCGCTGGGCCTCCGCCTGGGCGTCGGCCAGGGTCTTCTCGGCCAGGGCGTTGGCCTTCTCGATGGTCTCCTGGGCGATGCGCTCGGACTCGAGGCGGCGGTTCTCGGCGGCCCGCTCGGTGTCCCGCAGGTGCTCGGCGGCCGCGGCGGCGCGGTGCTCGGCGTCGGCCACGAGGCGGTTGGCCTCGGCGACCGCGGCCGCGTGCCGGGCGGCCTCCTCGCGCTCGGCCTTCTCCCGCCGCTCGGCCAGCTCCAGCGCCAGCGCCTGCAGCTCCTTCTCCCGCCGCTCCTTGGCCTCGGTGGTGAGGCGGGCCGCCTCCGCCCGCTGCTCCTCGGTGTCCCGGGCGGCCTTGGCCAGCAGCTGGGTGATCTCGCGCTCGGCGGTGGCCCGCATCTGGGCGACCTCGCGCTCGGCGGTGGCGCGGATCTCGGCGACCTGGTGAGCCGTGGTGGTGCGCAGAGCGTTGGTGTCCCGATCGGCGGCCGACCGCATGGCCTCCGCCTCCCGCTGGGCCTGGTTGACCAGCTCGGCCGCTTCCTGCTGGGCGACGGCCCGCATGTTGTCCGCGTCGCGCTTGGCCGCGGCCCGCATGGCGTCGGCCTCCGCCTTGGCCCGCTCGGTGATGTCCCGCGCCTCCAGGCGGGCGGCGGACACGATGCCCTCGGCCTCGCGCTGCGCGGCCTGGCGGTTGGCGGTGGTCTCCTCCTCGGCCAGGCGCAGGATCTGCTCGACCCGCGTGCCCAGCCCGGACAGCGTGGGCCGCTTGCTCTCCTCGAGGACGCGATCCTGCTCGCTCAGGTTCTTCTGCACCTCAGCCAGCGCGCGCTGCGACTGGGCGAGGCGCTGCTGTGCTTGCGCGAGCCGCTCCTCCGCCTCTGCCCGTGCGGTCTGCGACTGGTGCACGGCCGCTTGCAGCCGGGCGATGTAGTCGTCGACCTGCATCCGGTCGTAACCACGCAGTACGACCGGAAACTGGTTTTCGGGGTTCGTGGCGGACGGGTCACGATCGACTGCGATCGACATATAGGGTCCTTTCCGCCGCCGCCGCACCGGTGCGGCGCGTTCCGCCGTCCGAGAGGTTTGTCGTAAGTGGTACCTGTTCTATCAAGCCCGCCGGACGGCGACAACATGCGGGTCGGTCGTTACTGACCGTCTCGGCGGGCGGGCGGTGAGGGCCGCGCCGCGCCGCTGTCGATCATCGTGGCCGGGCCGCGGGCTCGTCCGTCGTACGGCGGCCGTCTGGGCCCCGCGCGGGCGGGGATCGGGGGCGGTCTAATCCGGACGAACCCTCCCAGGATGCCTCGGCTGTCCCACGAGCCCGGGTGTTTCGAACCGGCCCGGTGGCGCCGGCGTACGGCGCAGAATGGCGACCATGGGGACGACGACGGGGACGGCCGCCAATCCTCTTGACGTTATTCGGACAACGGTTGCGGACATGGCCGACAAGGTGTATGCCGATCCGGTTCGGCAGGACGGCGTCATCGTGATCCCGGCGGCCACCGTGGGTGCCGGGGGCGGCGGTGGCGGCGGAGCCAACGGGCCGGAGGGCACCGAGGCCGGCGGGGGCGGTGGCTTCGGGCTGTCGGCCAAGCCGGCCGGCGCCTTCATCATCCGGGACGGCAAGGTGCGGTGGCGGCCGGTCGTCGACGTCAACCGGGTCATCCTCGGCGCCCAGGCCGTGGCGGTCGCCGCCCTGCTGGTGGCGCGGGCCGTGATCCTGCACCGAAGCCGGATGGCCCGGCACCGCTTCCCCGTCGGCCGCCGGCGGTCGCACTGACCGTACGTACCCCAGGCCCGGCCCGGGTTTCGCGTCATTGGTCCGGCTCGGGCCTTTGGTCCCACGGGTGCGGGACTTTCGACCCTGCCCCTCCATGATCGTCTCGTGGTCGCATGGCTCGTCGTGGTTACTGCGAGCCAGGTGGTTACGTCGTGACGCAAGGGGTCGTGACGCAAGGGGTCGTGACGGCGGGGGCCCCAACCTCAGGGGGCCCGACATCCGAGACCGCGCCGCGGGGGTCGGACACCAGCAACGAGGCGGGCCGGATCCGGATCACCGGGACCGGTCACGCCGGTCTGTTCATCGAGACGGCCGCCGGCAGCATCCTGTGTGACCCGTGGGTCAATCCCGCGTACTTCGCCTCGTGGTTCCCGTTTCCCGACAACTCAGATCTCGACTGGGACCGGCTCGGCGCCTGCGACTACCTCTACGTGTCACACCTGCACCGCGACCACTTCGACGCCGAGCACCTCCGCAAGTACGTGTCGAAGCGGGCCACGGTGCTGCTGCCCGAGTACCCCACCCACGACCTCGAGAACGAGCTGCGCGACCTCGGCTTCACCTCGTTCCTGCGGACCCGGACCGACGAGCCGGTCACCCTCGACGGCGGGCTGACCGTCATGATCCAGGCGCTGGTCTCGCCGACCGACGGGCCGATCGGCGACTCGTCGCTGTGGGTGGAGTACGGCGGCGTCCGGTTGCTCAACCAGAACGACGCCCGGCCCCGCGACCTGAGCGCGTTCGCCGCGCTGGGCCACGTCCACGCCCACCTGCTGCAGTTCTCGGGCGCCATCTGGTACCCGATGGTCTACGAGCTGCCGGAGGCGGCCCGGCGCGCGTTCGGCAAGCAGAAGCGGGAGCGCCAGTTTGACCGCACCCTGCGCTACATCGACGAGCTGCGGGCCGACTGGGTCTTCCCGATCGCCGGGCCGCCGTGCTTCCTCGACGACGAGCTGTGGGACAACAACGACCTCGCCGACGATGAGGGCAACATCTTCCCGGACCAGCAGAAGTTCATCGACTACTACGAGTCGCTGGGGCGGCGTAACGGCGTGATCCTGCTGCCCGGGACCGTGGCCACGGTGACCACCACCGGGTGTGAGGTGACTCAGCCCGTCCCGGATGTGCGGGCGTTCTTCGCCAACAAGGAGTCGTACCTGCGCGACTTCCAGCGCCGGGCCCGGCCGGTGATCGAGGCCCAGCGGCGATCCTGGCAGCACCCCGAGATCGACGTGCTGGCCGAGCTGCGCCGGCGGGTGGAGCCGCTCATGGCGGCCAGCGAGCACATCGCCGAGGGCATCGGGGTGCCGGTGCGGCTCGACCTCACCGACGACGCCGACGTCGTCGTGGAGAGCATCCTGTTCGACTTCCCCAACCGCGTCATCCGGCGGGCCGACGAACCGCCGCCGTCGTCGTCGGACGAGCGCGCCACCGAGCCGGCGGCGGCCGACGGACAGCCTGAGCGGCCGGCCGCTGACCGACCCCGGCGGCTGGAGAAGGTGCGCTATCGGTTCCGGACGCGACGGTCCCTTGTGGAGCATCTGCTCCACACCGGCGAGGTGGACTGGGTCAACAGCCTGTTCCTGTCCTGCCGGTTCCGCGCGGCCCGGATCGGCCAGTACAACGAGTACGTCTACTCGTTCTTCAAGTGCCTGTCCGAGGAACGGCTCAACTACGCCGAGGCCTGGTACGCCGAGCAGGCTCGGGCCATCGACGAGGAGACCGTCGACATCGACGGCTGGCGGGTCCAGCGGCACTGCCCCCATCTGAAGGCGAATCTCGCCCGGTTCGCGCGGGTCGACGGGGACGTGCTGACCTGCCAGATGCACGGGTGGAAGTTCGACCTGCCCACCGGCCGCTGCCTGACCAGCGCCGGGCACAGCATCCGCGCCACCCGCATCGCTGCCGACACCCCGACGTCCTGATCCCCGCGCCTATTTCTGGTCCCCGTAACCCCGTCGCCCGGAGGAGAGCATGACGGCCGTCGAGCCGAAGCCGATCGTGACCCGACCATGGCCGGTGCGCCAATCGGTGCCCGGATCCATGATCGCGCGCGTTCTGCGGACCACCGACGCGAAGCAGATCGGGCTCATGTACCTGATCACCTCGTTCGCGTTCTTCCTCGTCGGTGGCGTCATGGCTCTGCTCATCCGGGCCGAGCTCGCGCATCCCGGCGCCGACTTCCTGTCGCCCGAGCAGTACAACCAGCTGTTCACCATGCACGGCACGGTGATGCTGCTCTTCTTCGCGACCCCGGTCGTGTTCGGCTTCGCCAACTACATCGTGCCGTTGCAGATCGGCGCGCCGGACGTCTCTTTCCCCCGGCTGAACGCCCTCTCGTACTGGCTGTTCCTCCTGGGCGGGGTGACCACCCTGCTCGGCTTCCTGACCCCCGACGGAGCCGCCGATTTCGGGTGGTTCGCCTACGTCCCGCTCGCCGACACCGAGCACTCCCCCGGCACCGGGGCCGACCTGTGGATCGTGGGCGTGGCCGTCTCCGGCCTCGGCACGATCCTTGGCGCCGTCAACCTGGTCACCACGATCCTCACCCTGCGGGCGCCGGGCATGACGATGTGGCGGATGCCGGTATTTACCTGGAACATCCTGGTGGTCTCGCTGCTGGTGCTCATGATCTTCCCGGTGCTGGCCGCCGCCGCGTTGGCGCTGCTGGCCGACCGTAAGCTGGGCGCCCACATCTACGACGCCGAGACCGGTGGGCCGATCCTGTGGCAGCACCTGTTCTGGTTCTTCGGCCACCCCGAGGTGTACGTCATCGCGCTGCCGTTCTTCGGCATCATCTCCGAGGTCGTGCCGGTGTTCAGCCGCAAGCCGATCTTCGGCTACAAGGGCATGATCGCGGCCACCCTCGGCATCGCGGCGCTGTCGATGAGCGTGTGGGCGCACCACATGTACACCACCGGCCAGGTGCTGCTGCCCTTCTTCTCGCTGCTGACGTTCCTCATCGCCGTGCCGACCGGCATCAAGTTCTTCAACTGGATCGGCACCATGTGGAACGGATCGGTCACCTTCGAGACGCCGATGCTGTTCGCCATCGGGTTCATGGTGACGTTCCTGCTTGGTGGGCTGTCCGGAGTGCTGCTCGCCTCGCCCCCGCTGGACTTCCACGTCTCGGACTCGTACTTCGTGGTGGCGCACTTCCACTACACGCTGTTCGGCACGATCGTCTTCGCGGTCTTCTCCGGGGTCTACTTCTGGTTCCCGAAGATGACCGGCCGGATGCTCAACGAGCGCCTGGGCAAGCTCCACTTCTGGCTGACCATCATCGGCTTCAACGTGACGTTCCTCGTTCAGCACTGGCTGGGCAACATGGGCATGCCCCGGCGCTACTTCGACTACCTGGAGAGCGACGGGTTTACCACCCTGAACATGATCTCGAGCGCGGGCGCGTTCCTGCTCGGCGTCTCCGTGCTGCCGTTCCTGTACAACGTGTGGAAGTCGTACAAGGCGGGGCCGATCGTGACCGTCGATGACCCGTGGGGCTTCGGCAACTCGCTGGAGTGGGTGACGAGCTGCCCACCGCCGCTGCGCAACTTCAACCGGATGCCGCGGATCCGCTCGGAGTGGCCCGCCTTCGACGCGAAGTTCCCCGAACTCGCCGCGATTCCGGCGCAGCGGACCGGTTCGGAACCGGTACGTAAGGCCTGAGTCACATCGCCCCTGGGCCGCGCCGGCCGGGAAAGACCGGTCGGCGCGGCTCGTTATTGCGAAATTCAGGCGTCAATCCGGTGTGCTCCCGCTAGCCTCCGCGGCATGGGTGCCGAGCCAGGGTCGACGACGCGGTTGGAGTTCTTGACGGACGCGGGAGCCTTCCTGGCCGCCGCGGGTGAGTACCTCGCCGCCGAGCCGGTCCTCAACACCGTCGTCACCGGCGTGGCGCACCGGACCGTCGCCCAAGCGGCCGAGGGGATCGACCCGGGGCCCGATGACTGGTGGCTGGTGGTTCGCGACGACTCCGGGACCATCTGCGGCGCCGGCATGCGGACGGCTCCGTTTCCGCATCGTCCGCCGTTCCTCCTTCCGATGCCTGACGACGCGGCCGTGGCGTTGGCCCGGACACTGCACGAGCGGGGTGAGGAGGTGCGCGGCGTCAACGGCGCCCTTCCCGCGATCGAGGTGTTCGCGGCCGAAGTTGCTCGGCTCGGCGGCGGCCGGGTCGAGGTCGCCGTACACACCCGGCTGTTCGAGCTCGGCGAGCTGATTCCGCCGGCCCCGGTGCCGGGCGAGTTGGTGGCCGCCACCGAGGATCAGGTGGACCTGGCCATCCAGTGGTTCGCCGAGTTCATCGACGATGCCGATCGCCAGGCGGGTCGGCCCGCGGGATCCACGGCGCACGAGCTGCCCGACCGGGCGTCGATGCTGCACCGCATCCGTAACCAGGAGCTGTGGTTCTGGGTCGACCCGACAGGCCGGCCGGTGCACCTCACGGCCGCGAGCCAGCCGGCCTTCGGCGTGTCCCGGATCGGTCCGGTCTACACCCCGGCGGCTCAGCGAGGCCGCGGCTGGGCCAGCAACGCCGTCGCTGAGGTGTCCCGGCGTCTGCTCGCCCAGGGCGTCCGAGTGTGCCTGTACACCGACCAGGCCAATCCGGTGTCGAACAAGATCTACATCGCTCTGGGGTACCGCCCCGTGGTCGACATGGCCAACCTCGTCATCACCCGTTGACGGTTCCGGGCTGCCGAGGCCACGGGGCGTCGCGGTCGGGACACAGCGGAATGTCCGATCCAGACGGCTCGGCGCGGCGCGGCCGGCGTCAGCGTTTGAGAGCCGTCAGGCCGAGGAAGACGGCGACCGCGACCACGACATGCATGAGCGCGAGCGCGGTGAGGCTGAGTGTGTCGAAGCCGGAGGCGGCCGGCACGGCGATGGTGAGCAGGGCCAGGGCCGGTCCGGCCACCTGTCCGACCGTGACCAGGCCGGGCCAACGTCGCGCCACGAGCGCGGTCGCGGTCAGGCCGATGAGCATCGGGACGACGGTCAGGAGCAGCACGGCCGGAACGCTGACCGGCTGGGGCGTACGGGTGTTCTCGAAGGTCCCGCCGGCCGCGCGGAAGGCCAGGAAGATTCCGGCGTTGACGACGGCGCCGCCGAGGACGGCGACGGCGATGGCGCGGACCGGCCGGGTACGGGTGGGGCCGGTGGTCGGGAGGGTCTGGGCGGGGGTCATGGGCTCGCCTCCGTTTCGCGTGCTGGGTTCGCCTACGTCGATCACGTAAGGCTGGTTGAGCGGCCGGGTCGCCCGCATCGCCCAGCTGCGGTCCGTTGGCTACCGCGGCGGCGGTAGGCCGGCGTACCACGCTGCGCCGATGACCCACCTCCGCCGTCAGCGGTACCGTGATCGCTCGTGGACGAACCGGGCGCCCGCCAGTCGCCGGCCCCGTCGCGCCGGGTGCCGCCGATCCTGGTGGACGCCGCCCTGGGCGCCACGACCGCGGCCGGGACCCTCGTCGTGGCGGCCCTCGGCGAGGCGGGGATCGAGCGCCGTCCGTTGACGTGGGGCGATGCGTTGATCGCGGTCGCCGCGTTCGGGCTGATCCTGGTACGTCGACGGTGGCCGCTGCCGGTCCTCGCCGCCGCGACGGCGCTCGCCGTGGCAACCGTCGCCGGCACCGACGTCCATCTGTTCTTCGCGACGACGGTCGTGGCCGCCTACACCGTGGCGTCTCGCCTGCCGCGGGTGACCGCCTGGGTAGCCTGCGCGGCCAGTGCGGCGATCGTGTACGCCGCCGGGGTGGCCTGGTCGGGCGAAGGCTGGTGGGGCCTGCCGCTCGGCGCCGTGGCGTGGATCGGGATGGCGACCGCGGTGGGGGACGCCGTACGGAGCCGCCGGGCGTACGTGGCCGCGGTCGAGGACCGGGCCGTCCGCGCGGAGCAGACCCGGGAGTCGGAGGCCCGCCGCCGGGTCACCGAGGAACGCATGCGCATCGCCCGGGAGCTGCACGACGTGGTCGCCCACCACATCGCGGTCATCAACGTGCAGGCCGGGCTGGCCGAGCATTCTGTGCGTACGCGACCCGAGCAGGCCGAGGCGGCCCTGGCCCACATCCGCCAGGCGGCCCGGACCGTGCTGAACGAGCTGGCGACGATCCTGGCGGTGCTGCGCCAGCCGGGAGAGCCCGACGCCCCCACCGAGCCGGTGCGGGGGCTGGCTCAGCTGGGTGAGCTGCTGGCGTCGCTGGCGTCGGCCGGGCTTCGCGTGGACCATCGTCAGGTTGGGACACCCCGGCCGCTGCCGCCAGCGGTGGACTGGGCCGCGTACCGGATCGTGCAGGAGGCTCTCACCAACGCCTCCAAGCACGGCCGCGAGGGCATGGCGCAGCTGCGGATCGAGTACGCGCCGGATGAGGTTGTCATTGATGTCTTGAATCCTATGGATTCTGCGCGGCCGGAGTCCGTCGGCCACGGGTTGACCGGGATGCGGGAACGGGCCATCGCCGTGGGCGGCACCCTCACGGCCGGGCCGAACGGGGCGGGTCGATTCCACGTGCATGCGGTGCTGCCCCTCGGGGCGCAGTCTCAGTCTGGAGGTGGGGCCGAATGATTCGGGTGCTCATCGCCGACGATCAGGCCCTGATCCGGACCGGGCTGCGCGGCATCATCGAGTCCGCGCCCGACCTGCAGGTCGTCGGGGAGGCGGCCACCGGCCGGGAAACCGTGGAGATGGCGCGGACGACGCGGGCCGACGTCGTCCTCATGGACATCCGCATGCCCGAGGTCGACGGCCTGGAGGCGACGCGGCTCATCACCGCCGACGACGACCTGGCCGGCGTCCGGGTGCTCATCCTCACGACGTTCGAGCTCGACGAGTATGTCCTGCGGGCGTTGCAGGTTGGGGCCAGCGGCTTCCTCGGCAAGGGCGCCACGCCGGACGAGCTGCTCAACGGCATCCGGACCGTCGCGAGTGGAGACGCCCTACTGTCGCCCAGGGCCACGCGGACGCTGATCGCCCGGTTCCTCGCCGGCGGCGACGCCGGCCCGCGGCTGGACGCTAGCGTCCTGGACGTGCTCACCGAGCGGGAGCGGGAGGTGATGGCGCTGGTCGCGCTCGGACTGTCCAATCAGGAGATCGCCGAGCGGCTGTACCTGGCGCCGTCGACGGCCAAGACCCACGTCAACCGGGCCATGGCCAAGCTCGGGGCGCGCGACCGGGCCCAGCTCGTCGTCATCGCCTACCAGACCGGCCTCGTCCGTCCCGGCGACACCGCGTAGTTCGCCGGCGGCTGGATGCGTGGCCCCGCCAATGATGCCGGCCGGGTTCAGTTGAGGGCCACGATGGCGGCATTGAGCGCGGTCGCGTACGTCACCCAGACCCAGTAGGGGACGAGGAGCAGGGCGGCCAGACGGGATGTGCGCCAGAAGAGGACGACCGTCACGCCGAGGGCGAGCCAGAGGGCCACGATGTCCACCAGGGCGGCGACGTACCAGCCGGCGCCGAAGAACAGCGGGGTCCAGGCCGCGTTGAGGACCAGTTGGATCGCGTACCAGGTCAGTCCGGCCGTCCAGCCCGCTTTCCGCCAGGCCACCCAGCCCGCGAGGGCGATCATGACGTACAGGGCCGTCCACACGGGACCGAACAACCAGGACGGTGGTGCCCACGACGGGGTGACGAGGCTCCGGTACTCGGCGGCGGTGCCGGCGACACCGAGCCCACCCACGGCCGCCGCCGCGGCGACCGCCAGCCCGAACAGCAGCAAGGCCAGCCAGGACCGCCCGCCCCGGCGTTCGTGTCGCTCGCCGTGCGTCACACCGTGGACCCTATGCGCTGCGGACCCGCGGTGCCGGCGTTTCCCCGAGCCTTCCGCTTGACCGGCGTTTCCCCGAGCCTTCCGCTTGATCAGGCGGCGCGCCCGTACATCCCGTCGGGCATCGTGGGGGCAGCCCGCGCTAGGAGGTGACGTTTGCGGAGTCTGTGCGGGTCGAGGGTCAGGGGCGCGGGCCGGCGCTGGCCTGGTAGGCGGCCTTGGCGGCACGGACCCGGTCGCGGAGCTCGCCCCTCGCAGCCCCGTCCACATTGAGCGGTGGGGCCAACGCGGCGATCAGGTCCATCTCGACCTCGTGCGGGTTAGGGTGCTCGGCCCAGGTCAGCCGCAGGTTCTCGGTCATCCAGGCCGTCAGGCGGGCCTCGTCCTCGGGGATCAGCACCACGCGATCGGTCCACGTCGTCCGGTACCCCTCCTCGGCTAGGAGCAGCCCGGCGAGCGTGCGCCGCAGGGTCGACGAGCCGGAGCGCTTGAGGTGATTGTCGACGATCCGACGCCGCAGCCTCGTGGCCAGGCCGAGGTAGAGCAGTCGCAGCTCGCCGGCCACCGGGTTGACCGGCCCGGGGAACTCGGGCAGCACCTCCGGCCTCGCCCACCAGGCGTAGATCCCTGGCCCGGTCGGGAGCGCGGTGGCCGCCTCGAGTGGGTCCAGGGGTTGCCCCAGCAACTGTCGCGTCACCTGCTCCACGTCAGCCACGCCGGGGATGCTCCCACACCTCGCGGGCCCAGGTCGTGGCCGCCGATCCGCGCTCGGCCGTTTCCCATGATCACCGTGAGGCATGCGTACGTCGTTCAATGCCTGATTGCTTCACCGCGATCACGGTCGATGATCACGGTGAGGCGATCCGAGGCGCTCGCGCGGACCTCTGCCTCACGCAGATCATGGGGCGAAGCCGCGCTTGTCGTGGGTGATCACTGGGTTGCCGGGTTGGCGGCGACCGCGATGAGATAGAGCAGGGCAAAGACGATGATGCCGACGACGCCCGCGATCACGGCGCCGATGATGTACCCGACACCCAGGGCCCGCGTCCGTCGAAAGAAGGCCAGCCCGATCGCGACGAGAAAGCGATGCCCGCGAGCCAGCCGAGGACACCCGCCAGCATGAGCCAGATGAGCGGCGGGTCCATCGCGTCGGACAAGGAGAACCAGGCGGCCCCGCCAATTGCGATGGCGGAAGGAAGGCCGACGGCCACGAGCCCGGCGGCCAGACCCAGCCCGCCCCAAAGGTGCGTACCACCGTCGTCAGCGCACTCCATCGCGCCGTCGACAACGCCCCCGTTGACGGCCGGCTGTTAAGCATCAAGATCGTCTCCCGGCGTTCTCCCTTGAGATCAGCCTAAGACGAAACTAGGGCCAGGTTCGTCGATGGAACACTGGCCCTGAGCTGGGAAGAGCTTGGTCGGGGTGGCGGGATTTGAACCCACGGCCTCTTCGTCCCGAACGAAGCGCGCTGCCAAGCTGCGCTACACCCCGGACCCGCCCGGTCGCCGGCTACCGGCTTCTCGAGCGTGCCGAGCCATATTAGCTCATGACCCCGGGCCGGGATCACGGGGGTATCCCGCCATCCGCGACGGCGTCCGGCCGCGGGCGGCAGTGAGCCCGGTGGCCTCCAGAGCCATGCTCGGGCGACTCGAGATCAGGGAAGTTTGTACCCCCTATAGGGGGGTTTGTCTTCCAAGATCACGAGATCTGGGGCTGACGCTGGGCAGGCTGAGGCACCACCACGGCTGGGCGGCGCCAGGGCCAGGCAGGCCGGGTGAGCCAGGTTTGCGCTTGAGCCTGGTCAGCGGGGGACGAGGGTGAGCAGGGAGGCCTCCGGGCGGCAGGAGAACCGGATCGGGGCGGTCGGGTGCGTACCCAGGCCGGCGGAGACGTGCAGCCAGGACGAGGACCTAGGCCAGCGGTGCAGGCCCTTGGCCATCTGGCGGGGCAGGTCGCAGTTGGTGACCAGGGCCCCGACTCCGGGCACGCAGACCTGGCCGCCGTGCGTGTGGCCGGCCAACAGCAGGGTGAAGCCGTCGGCGGCCATGGCGTCGAGCACGGCGGGGTCGGGCGTGTGGGTCACGCCGATGTGCAGGTCGGCTTCGGGCGAGGCCGGGCCGGCGACCGACGCGTACGAGTCCCGGTCCACGTGCGGGTCGTCCACCCCGACCAGCTCGACCGTACGGCCGCCCGCCTTGATGGTCGTCCGGGCGTTGTTCAGGTCGGCCCAGCCGGCCGAGACGAACAGAGCCCGCAGCGACTCGTACGGCAGGTCCACGCCCTGGACGTACTCCCGGTCCTTGTCGAAGTAGCTGAACGGGTTCTTGAACACCGGCCCCTTGTAGTCGTTGGAGCCGAAGACGAAGGCGCCCGGGTAGGCGAACAGCGGCTCGAAGGCCCGGGTCACGGCGGGCAGCGCTTCCGGGTGCGACCAGTTGTCGCCGGTCACCACCACCAGGTCGGGGTCGAGGCCGGCCAGGTCGGCGACCCACTGGGCCTTGCGCCGCTGGTTGGGCATCAGGTGCAGATCGGACAGGTGCAGGATCCGCAGCGGCTCGTCGTCGAGGTCGAGCAGCGGCACGTCGAACCGGCGCAGGGTGAACATGTTCCGCTCGACCAGGCTGGCGTAGGCCAGGGTCGCGGCGCCGACGGCCGCCACGCCCGCCACAACGCGGAAAGCTGTCCGCAATCGCATGCGCTAGAGGGTACGGTGCCCGCCATGAGCGCTCTGAAGGAACGGCTGGAGTCCGATCTCCGCGACGCCATGAAGGCCCGCGACGAGCTGGTGACATCGACGCTGCGCATGGTCCTGGCCGCGGTTCGCAACGCCGAGGTCGCCGGTAAGCAGGCCCGGGAGTTGACCGACGATGAGGTGCTGTCGGTGCTGACCAAGGAGGCGAAGAAGCGCCGCGAGGCGGCCACCGCCTTCGCCGACGCGGGTCGGGCGGAATCGGCGGCCAAGGAGCGCGCCGAGGAGGAGATCATCGCCCGCTACCTGCCCAGGCAGCTCTCCGACGAGGAGCTGGCTGCGGTCGTGGCCGAGGCGCTGGCCCAGGGCGGGTTCACCGGCATGGCGCAGATGGGACCGGCCATGAAGGCCGTCCAGGCCGCGGTCGCCGGACGGGCCGAAGGGGCCCGCGTGGCGGCCGAGGTTCGCCGCCAGCTGAGCAACGCGGGCTGAGCACCGTCGGCTGAGCAACGTCAGCTGGGCAACTCCGTCAGCTGAGCATGATCTTGGAAAGTAGGCCCCCCTATAGGGGGTACGGACTTCCATGATCTCGACTGGCCCAGCTGACCAGAAAGGCCGAAGCCCGTACGGCGGGCGGTTCACCTGCCGTACGGGCTTCGGCTTACGTGGCGTGGATCAGTCCCGGCCGGGCGGGATGATCGGGCCGCCCGGTATGGGCCCGTTGTTGCCACCCCCACCGCCACCACCGCCGGGCGGAGGCGGCGGCTCGTCGCCGGGGCCGCCGCTCAGCAGCAGCGTCACCGTGCTGCCCTTGCTCGTGCTGCCCGTGGGCTCCGTGGTGGCCACCGTGTTGGGCGGGCAGGACGAGGCGACCTTCTGGTTCCGCTCGACGTACACCTCAAAGCCGGCCCGCTGGATGATCGCGGTGGCCTCCTGCTCCGACTTGCAGCGGACGTCCGGAATCGCCACCTTCACGCCGACGACCAGGCTCTGCGGTGGCCGCTCGAAGTCGATGACCGGCCGGCCCGCGAGCGCGTCCCGCATGGTGTACATGGCCGCGTTGTTGGCCAGGGTGGCCGAGCGGGCGTAGCTGTGCGGCGTCTCGGGGAAATCCGGGTTGGCGACCGTGGCGACGATCGCCAGGTGCTTGGTCGCCAGAGCCAGCGTGCCGGTCCAGTTGTCGTCGGCGGTACCGGTCTTGCCGATCACCGGGTGGCCGACGGTGCGCGCGACGAAGCTGGCGGTGCCGCCGCGGCATCCGCCGGTGCCCCCGGAGGAGCCCACCGGGCAGCGGGCGGCGTCGGCTGCGGCCCGGGCGACCTCGGGGCTGATCGCCTGCGTGCACCGCGGCGCGATCACGTCGGTGACCGGCTCGCCGTGGACATCGATCAGCTGCTGCACCGGCATTGGCTCGCAGTAGACCCCGTCAGCGGCGACCGTGGCGTACGCGTTGGCCAGCTCGAGCGGGACGGTGTCGCTCACGCCGAGCGTGAACGCGCCCCACAGGTGTCCCCCGTTGTTCTCGATCAGCTGACGGTCCTTTTCGGACCGGAACTTGATGCCCAGCCGCTGGGCCACGTTGATCGCGTTCTCCGCCCCGATCTTCTCGATCAGCGGCACGAAGTACGTGTTGACCGACAGCCCGAAGCCGGTCCACATGTTGCGCATCCCGTTCATGCTGGGGTCCGCGTTGCGCGGGCACCAGCGGTCGCCGCAGCGGGCAATGTCCCCGGGGCCGGCCGGGTAGATCCGCGACACGTACGGGGATCGGGCGTTGATCGTGAAGTCGAGCGGAACCTGCTGCTCCAGGGCCGCGATCATCGTGAACAGCTTGAACGTCGACCCCATCTTGTAACCGACCACGTCGCCGCCACCCGACATCAACGGGTTGGTGGTGTTCGGATACGTGGCCCTGATGCCCTGCGCCGCCTTCGACGGGTCGGACGAGAGCGGGTTGGCCGAGTCGTCGATGCTGAAGTTGCGGTTGGTCGCCATCGCCCGCACGTACCCGGTGCCCGGCTCGATCGCGGCGAGCATGAGCGCGTCCAGCGAACCGGTCGGCAGCTGGGACTCGACGTGATTCTTGGCGGTCTCCTGGATCCCGACGTCCAGGGTTGTGGTGATCGTGTAGCCGCCGGACTTCAGCTTGCTCGCCCGGGCCAGCGCGTCGACGCCGAACTCCTCCTGCTCCAACCACCAGCGGTAGAAGAAGTCGCAGAAGAAGCCCCAGTGGTTGACGAGGGCCTGGGTGCAGTCGCGCGGCGTGCGGGTGCCCGTCACCACCAGCGGCTCGGCGTCGGCCAGGTCGGCCTGCTGTCGGGAGATCATGCCGAGTTCGACCATCTGGTTCAGCACGTACGTGCGGCGGGCCAGCGCCTGGGGCCGGCCGCGCTCGGTGGTCGGGTCGAAGTCCGTGGGCGCCTTGGGCAGGCCGGCGAGCAGGGCCGCCTCGGCCAGTGTGAGGTCCTTGGGTTCCTTGTTGAAGTAGACCTGGCTCGCCGCGTAGATGCCGTAGGCCCCGTTCCCGAACGCCGCGATGTTCAGGTAGTTCTGCAGGATCTGGTCCTTGGTGAGCTTCTTCTCCAGGGCCACGGCCTGGCGGATCTCGCGGATCTTGCGCTCGGGCGTGGACTCGGTCGCGGCGAGCACGTCCTTCGGGCTGGTGGAGCCGTAGGTCAACGCCTGCCGGACGTACTGCATGGTCAGCGTGGACGCGCCCTGCCCGGTGGCGTCGCCGCTGCTCTGGTTGGCCAGGAACGCCCGCAAAACCCCTTGGATGTCAACGCCGTTGTGTTCATAGAAGCGCTGGTCCTCGGCCGCGATGATTGCGTCGCGCATCACCTGCGGCACCTCGTCGAGGACGATGTCGTGACGGTTCTCGTCGTAGAACGTGGCGATGAGCGTCTTGCCGTCGCTGGCGTACAGGTACGAGATCTGGGGCGGCGTCGGCACCTCCAGTGAGGCGGGGAGGTTCGCGAAGGAGTCCGCTCCCGCCTTGGTGGCGAGCGCGCCGACCGCTACCGCCGGGAAGACGGCTGCGGCGACGACAACACCGGCCAGAACGCCGCATACAAGCAGCGACAAGGCGTTCGTGAAGATGTTGTGGTCGCGTTTGCGCATCCAGGTCACCTGGTCAGGGTAGTGGAAGCGCGTGGGACGCCATGACCCGAGATCGGCTGGCGTCGGGGATACGTCACGTGTCAGGAAGGCGTCCTTGTTGCGCACTGGGCGTCAAGAGGGCGTCCTTCCTGACTCAGCGCTCCGGGATCCCCACGGGGACCCGGGCAAAATCGGCGACAACGTTGCGTAGTCGTACGATTACGGAGCATGATGGGCCGACTGCACAAATGACCGTGCACAAGGGGGGACGTCGACAACATGGGGATGATCGCCGACTGGCCAAGCCAGGCAGCGTGCCGGCACGGTGACCCGGACGCGCTGTTCGTCCAGGGTGCGGAGCAGAACGTGGCGAAGCGGATCTGCCGCGGTTGCCCGGTCCGGTACGAGTGCCTCGCGGACGCGCTCGACAACCGGATCGAGTTCGGGGTGTGGGGCGGCATGACCGAGCGTGAGCGCCGGGCTCTGCTCCGCCGGCACCCGAACGTGCCGAGTTGGCGGCGCATGTTCGAGGCGGCCATGCGGCAGAACGAGCAGAACCAGCAGAAGGCGCCCACGAAGGAACTCATCACGCGCTGATGGGTGCTGATGGTGCCCTCGTGTCAGGAAGGCGTCCTTGTTGTGCACTGGGCGTCAAGAGGGCGTCCTTCCTGACACCGGGACACCCCGACGCCATGACACCAGCATCCAGGTTCAGTGGCCCGCCAGGGCCGCCCCGATGATCCGTAGCCCGTCGATGTCGTGCACGTCGACGGGCTGCGCTGCGACCGTCGCGACCGGGACCGACGGGTGGGCCCGGGTGAACCGGGCGGCAATCTCCCGTTCCCGCTCGGCTCGGGCGAGGACGCGGGCGTGCACGAGCAGGACGTCGGCGGCCACGGGGTGGTCGGCCCGGATGCGCTCGCTGGCCTTGATCGCGGTGGGGCCGTCGATCGCCTCGGTGGCGCAGCGGTGCACGCGGTTGAGCAACAGCCCGGCCAGGGGCATCTTCTCCGCGGCCAGGCGCCCCGCGAAGTAGTCCGCTTCCCGGATCGCGTCGGGCTCTGGCACCGCCACCACGAGGAACGCGGTCTCCGGCGCCTGCAGGATGCGATACGTCTGCTCGGCCCGCTCCCGGAAGCCACCGAACATCGAGTCGAGCGCGCCCACGAAGCCGGACAGGTCGGTGATGAGCTGGGCCCCGAGGATCTTGTCCATCAGCTTGGAGAACAGCCCGAACGAGGCGGTCACCAGGCTGAACACGCTGCGCCCCCCACTGCGGGCGGGCGCGGCCAGCAGGCGCAGCATCCGTCCGTCCAGGAACCGGCCCAGCCGGGACGGGGCGTCGAGGAAGTCCAGCGCCGAGCGGGACGGCGGCGTGTCCACGATGATGAGGTCCCACTCGTCCTGGGCCCGCAGCTGGCCCAGCTTCTCCATGGCCATGTACTCCTGCGTGCCCGCGAACGTGGAGCTCATGGCCTGGTAGAAGGGATTGACGAATATCTCCTCTGCCCGGTGTGGGTCGGTATGCGCGGCCACGACCTCGTCGAAGGTCCGCTTCATATCGAGCATCATCGCGAAGAGCTCGCCGGAGCGGACGGTGGTGACCCGGCGGGGAGTGTTGTCCAGCTCGGCCAACCCCAGCGACTGGGCCAACCGGCGGGCCGGGTCGATGGTCAGCACGACCGTCCGGCGGCCGTGCTCCTCGGCCGCGCGCACGCCCAGGGCGGCCGCGGTCGTCGTCTTTCCGACACCGCCGGAGCCGCAGCAGACGATCACCCGAATGGCCGGATCGGCGAGCAGCCGGTCGACGTCCAGCCGCGTGGCGGACGTCAGCGCCTCAGGACGCGCGCTCTCGACCGTCGCGGTCATGATCGTCAGCCTAGCTTGGCCGCCCGGCCGGGCCGGGCGCCTCGAGCAGGATGCGGGCGAGCTCGTACAGGTTGCTCGGTCGGACCCCCTCGGTGAGCAGGGGCAGCTCGACCAGCGGCCGGCCGAGCGCGGTGAGCTCGGCTCGCAGGCTGTCCTCCAACGCCTGCCGCTGCAGGTAGGCCTCGGCCTGCTCGACAAGCCCGGCCACGACCTTCTGGTCGGCTGGCAGGCCGGCAGCCAGGAGCCCGCGTCGGACCTCGGCCCGGGTGACCCGGCCCCGGCGCAGCAGCGGCGGCCGGGTCGCGTTGACGATGATCGAGCCGACCGGCAGCTTCAGCCGCTGCAGCTCGGCGACCGCGTCGGCCGTCTCCTGCACCGGCATCTCCTCGAGCAGCGTGACCACGTGCACCGCGGTCATCGGGGAGCGCAGCACCGTGGCGACGCCCTCGCTCTGGGTCTTGATCGGACCGACCCGGGTCAACCGGGCGGTCTCGGCGGTGACGTTGAGGAACCGGCCCACCCGACCGGTCGGCGGCGCGTCGAGCACGACGGCGTCGTAGACCCGGCGTCCGTCCACGGTGCGCGTGACCGCCTCCTTGACCTTGCCGGTGAGCAGCACGTCCCGTACGCCCGGCGCGATCGTGGTCGCGAAGTCGATCGCCCCGAGCTTCTGCAACGCCCGCCCGGCCCGTCCCAGCCGGTAGAAGATGTCCAGGTACTCCAGCAGCGCCTCTTCGGCATCGACCGCGAGCGCGAACACCTCGCCGCCGCCGCCCGACGCCGTGCCCGGCCAGCCGGTGGCGATGGCCCGCTCCTCGTACGGCAGGGGCGCGCGGTCGAAGACCTGAGCTATGCCCTGCCGCTGCTCGACCTCGACCAGCAGCGTGCGCCGGCCCTCGGACGCGAGGGCGAGGGCCAGGGCGGCCGCCACGGTGGTCTTTCCGGTGCCCCCCTTGCCGGTGACGATGTGCAGCCGCGCCGGCCAGCGCGCGGGCAGCGAAGGCGCAGCGGTGGGCACACGTCGAGGCTAGCGGGAACGACCCGGCCCCTGCCGGGGCACCGGGCGTACGCTCGGTCACCCTCAGCCGCCGGGCATACCGACCCGGGCCTGGCCGGTCGGGGCGGGGTGGCGATCGGGCGCCGGCAGGGCCAGACCTGGTCCGGTCAGAGCCCTGCCGTTGCTCCGTGCCCGGCGTTGGTCAGGGCGTCGGTCAGGCCGAGATCTCCACGATCATCTCGACCTCGACCGGGGCGCCCAGGGGCAGCTCGGCCACGCCGACCGCGCTGCGGGCGTGGGCGCCGGCCTCGCCGAAGACCGAGCCGAGCAGCTCGCTGGCCCCGTTGATCACGGCCGGCTGGCCGGTGAAGCCCGGCGCCGAGGCCACGAATCCGACGACCTTGACCACGCGGACCACGCGATCGAGGCCGACGAGAGCGTCAATGGCGGCCAGGCCGTTGAGGGCGCACCGGGCGGCGAGCTCCTTGGCCACCTCGGGGGTCACCTCGGCCCCGACCTTGCCGGTGGCCGGCAGGGCTCCGTCGACCAGCGGCAGTTGCCCCGATACGTAGACGTAGTTGCCGGTCTGCACGGCGGGGACGTACGCCGCCACCGGCGGGGTCACCGCCGGCAGGGTCAGGCCCAGCTCGGCCAGCCGGGCCTTGGCCCCGGTCACGCGCCACCTCCCGCGGGGGCCTTGGGGCGCTTCAGGTAGGCCACGAGCTGCTCGGGGTTGGGGCCGGGGACCACCGCCACCAGCTCCCATCCGTCCTCGCCCCAGGTGTCCAGGATCTGCTTCGTGGCGTGCACGAGCAGCGGTACGGTCGCGTACTCCCAGCGTTGCGGCTGCATTGGCGCCTCTCCGTCATGACCAGGCTGACTTTCGGATCGACCCTAATCGCGGGCGGGGCCGGGGTCGGACGGGGGACGGTCGGGCCGCGCGTCGGGGGCCCTGGACGGCCCGGGCCGTGCCACCGCGCCGGGCCGTCGGCACGGTACGGTTACCGGCCAGCCGGCGCGCGCTCGCCGGCCGGCCCTGAGGTGAGAAGCCATGACGAACACGCCCCGTCGCGGCCGACGGCACGGTCGCCACTCCGTCGAAAACCGGCAGCGGTCCGTGGAGGCCTCCTCCGCTCCGGCTGGCTCGTCCCCGGCCACCCTGTCGGCGCCCAGTTCGCCTGCGGCCGTCCCGTCATCGGTGACCTCGGCGCCCCGGCGGCGCCGTCGCCCCGGTTTCACCTTCATCGCGGTTCTCGTCGCGTTGGTCGGCGTCGGGGTCGTGGCGACGTCGGTGGTCGCCGGCCTGCCGAGCTCCAGCGGGGCCAACAGCCCCGCGCAGGCGGTGGACGGTTTCCTCACCGCGATCTACGAGACCCACGACCCCCGGGCGGCCGGCCACTTCGTCTGTGAGCGGGCTCGCGACCACACAGAACTCGACCGCATCGTGCTGCGGGTGACCCAGCAGGCCGAGGAGTACCCCGGGTCCCGCACCACCTGGACGTACCCGCCCATCCACCAGGAGGGCCGGACGGCCGCGGCCGAGGTCACGCTCACCATGACCACGCCCAACGAGCAGGTGGCGAGCCGGGAGCTCACCTTCCTGCTCGTCGACGACGGCGGATGGTGGGTCTGCGACGTGCAGTCCCGGTGACATCGGCCGGTCCGGCCCGGCGGCCGGCGAAGCGATGTCGGTGGCGATCGCCGTGATGGTCGTTACCATCGCTTCGGGGTGTGCGTCGTCACGGCCGCCTCGGGAGGATCGCCATGACCGTGCACGTCACCGAGTCAACTACGGGGGTGTTGGCGCAGCTGCCGGCTTGGGTGACGCTGGTTCGGGCGCCCAACCCCGGGCCGATGACGCTGGACGGCACGAACACCTGGGTGCTGCAGGCGCCGAGCGGAGACGCCGTCGTCGTGGACCCCGGTCCGCTGGACGAGGGCCATCTCGCGGCGGTGGCCGCGGCCGGCGCCGTCCGTACGGTCATCACCACCCATCACCACCCGGATCACACCGAGGGCGTCGAGCGCCTGCTCGAGCTCTGCCCGTCCGCCCGGCTCTGGCAGCCGCTGGCCGAGGCGGGTGACTCCGGCGAGCCGAGCGTGCTGCGCCAGGGCGGGCTGGAGCTGCGGTGCATTTCCACGCCCGGCCACACCGCCGACTCGGTGACGCTCATCGGCGGCGTGGGCGACGAGCGGGTGGTGCTCACCGGCGACACGATCCTCGGCCGGGGCACCACGGTGATCGCCGAACCCGACGGAAACCTCGGGGACTACCTGGCCAGCCTGCGCCTGCTCGAGCTGCTCGGTCCCCTGCCGGTGCTGCCCGGCCACGGTCCAGCGCTCACCGACGTCGGGGCGGCGGCGGCCTTCTACCTGCGTCACCGCCTCGCCCGGTTGGAGCAGATCCGGGCGGTGCTCGCCACCGGGGCGACCACTGCGCGCGAGGTGGTCGAGATTGTGTACGCCGACGTCGACCCGGCGCTGTGGCCGGCGGCCGAGGCGTCGGTCCGGGCCCAGCTGGCCTACCTGGCGGCTGAGTCCGCGGCGGGTGACGCGGCGACCGGCGCCCCGGTGCCGCCGGAGACGAGCCGCCCGCACGAGTCGCGGACCGCGCCATGACCGAGCGCTGTCGACAGACTCAAGTACGCGAATTCGCCGACCTGAGGGGGTCGGGGAGATGACCTGCCCGGTCTGCGCCACGGTGACGGTCCCCGGGGCCCGGTTCTGTCACAGCTGCGGGCACGCGCTGCCGGCCGCCGCCTTCCTGCCCACCGCCGAGCGGCGCGTGGTGACCGTGATCTTCGGTGACCTTTCCGACTTCACCGCCTGGGCCGAGGGCGTCGACCCGGAGCGGGTGGGTGCCGTGACCGACCGGGTGCTCGCCGCCCTGGCCGGAGCGGTGAAGACGTTCGGCGGCCACGTCGACAAGCTCACCGGCGACGGGATCATGGCGGTCTTCGGCGCGCCGGTCGCGCACGAGGACGACCCCGAGCGGGCCGTACGGGCCGCCCTGGCGATGCAGCGGGCGGTCCGCCGGGTCCTCGACGACGAGCGCGGCGGCGGCGCCCCCGCCGGCCTGCGCATCGGGATCAACACCGGCGACGTGGTGGCCGGGGTCCAGGCCGCGCTGGAGTACACGGTCATCGGGGACACCGTGAACACCGCCGCCCGCCTGGCCGACGCCGCCGGGGTCGGGGCGATCTACGCCGGGGCGTCCACCAGCGCCGCCACCCGTCACGTCGCCGCGTGGCGGCGGCTGCTTCCCTTGCGGCTCAAGGGAAAGCGCCAGGCCGTCGAGGCGTACGAGCTGCTCGGCCTGCTCGACGCGCCCGGCACCCGGTCGGGCCTGGGTGACGAGGGCCCGTTCGTCGGTCGGGAGGCGGAGATGGCGCTGGTCGCCAACCGCCTCGTCGAGGTGACCGACCGGGAGGAGCCCCGGGTGCTGGTCTTCACCGCCGACGCCGGGGTGGGCAAGACGCGGCTCGCCGCCGAGATCGCCCGGGTCGCGCACGGCTGGTCGGGCCCCGGGTACGACCGGGGTGGTGCCGGCTCGGGCGCGACCGGACCGGGCGGGGCCCGGGTCCTCTCCGTCCGCTGCGCCGCCTACGGGGAGCGCTGGCGCCTGGGGCCGCTGGCCGACCTGGTCCGGGCCGCGATCGGCCTGCCCGACCCGGGCACGGTGGCGGTCAGCCGGGCCATGGCCGAGGAACGGCTGCGCCGGGTCGCGGCGGTGATCGGCCGCCGGACCGGTCAGACGCCGAACCTGCCGATCGAGCAACTGCTGACCCTGCTGGGCTACCCCGAGTCCCGCAACGGAGACCATACGGCCGGGGACAGCGTGGCCGACGACGACCGCGCTCTCGTCGGCATGAGCGAAGGCCGGGCCGACACCACGGGCACCCCACCGGACGACCGGCGCCGCAACGGCGCGCCCGAGGCGGCCGCCGAGCTGCTCTCGGCGCTGGCCCGCGACGCGCCGGTCGTGGTGATCGTCGACGACCTGCACGACGCCAGCCCGGCGACCGTGGACGCGCTCGGGGCGATGCTCGGGCACCTCACGGGCCCGGTGCTGGTCGTGCTCTTCGGACGCCCGGAGCTGGTTCGCCCCGCCGGTGCGCTGACCAGGATCGCCGACGCCGAGGTGCACCCGATCGGTCCGCTGCGGGGCGCCGAGATGTCCCGCCTGCTGCAGGCGTACCTGGGCGGGGGCCGGCTGTCCGTGGCCGACACCGACCGCCTGCTCGCCACGGCCCAGGGCAACCCGTTCTACCTGGCCGAGCTGGTCACGCTCCTCATCGAGCGCGGCGCGCTCACCGGCGATGGCGGGGTGTGGCAGCTCGCCCCGGGCTCGCTGTCGGGCCGGCTACTCAGCCGTGACCTCGCCGCCGTGCTCACCGCCCGGATCGACGCGCTGCCGGCGGCCTCGCGGGCGGTGCTGCGCGACGCCGCCGTGGTCGGCGACTCCGTGCCGGCCGCCGCCTTGGAGGCACTGCGGTCGCCGGGCTCCCCGACCGACCCCCGGCCGACCGCGGTCGTGGGCGTCGAGCACGAGCAGGCCCTGGCCGAGCTGCTGCACCGCAAGATGCTGCTGCCGTCGCGGGGCGGGTACGCGTTCGCCACCCCGCTGCTGCGCGAGGCGGCGTACGCCGGGGTGGGCAAGGCCGACCTCGCCGACCGGCACGCGCGCCTGGCCCGCTGGGCCGCGTCGCTGCGCCCGACCGACGACGGGACGCCGGTGCCGAGCCTCGGCTGGACCACGGAGGCGATCGACGCGTTCATCGCCGAGCAGGCCGAGCGCGCCGCCCGGCTCGCCGACGCGGTCAGCCTGCGGCCGGATGCCCCCGCACGGGCGGCGGCCACGCTGGGCGTCGCCGCGCTGTCCCGCCTGGCCCGCCGGGCCATCCTCGCCGGGGAACCGGCCCAGGCCGCCGAGTTCGGGGCCCGCGCCCGGGAACTCGCGGCCGGGAAGCTCCCCGTGGCCGACTGGCTCATCTACGCCAGCGCCCTGGTTCAGCTCCGCCGCACCGACGAGGCCCTCGCCGAGATCAACGCGATCCTGTCCGGCGAGGACGGCAACGGGGCCGACGGCCAGGGCGTCGACGCCGCCGCGCGGGCGCGGGCCCTGCTGCTGGCCGGGCGGGCCCACCTGGCCCGGGGCGAGACCGAGCGCGGGGACGCGGCGTGGGCGGCCGCCCTGGCCCTGGCCACCGAGGCGGGTCTGCCGACCGAACGGGCCGAGGCCCTGCGCCGCATCGGCATGGTTGACTACCGGCGGGGCCGGGTGCTGCCGGCCCAGGCCGGCTTCCGCGAGGCCCTGGCCATCGCCGAGCAGTCCGGCGACCGGCGGGGCGAGGCGTGGGCTCTGCAGAACCTGGCCTGGGTCGAGACCACCCTGGGTGACTTCACCCGGGCCGAGGCCACCCTGACCCGCGCGGCCCGGCTGTTCACCGAGCTGGGCAACACCACGGGCCGGGCCTGGCTGCGGGGAACGACGGCGTTCACCCGGCTGCTCGCGGGCCGGCTGCACGAGGCGCGACGGCTCGCGCTGGCCTTCCTGCCGTTCGGCGAGCGGGTCGGGGAGCCGTGGGCGGTCGGCACGTTGCGCGCCGTGGCCGCCTACGCGGCGGCGGAGCTGGGTGACCTGGCCGAGGCCGATGCGCTGGCCCGGCAGGCGTACGCCGAGTTCGACGCGGTGGGCGACGACTGGGGGCGGGCGTTCGCGCTGGTCGTGCGGGGCGTGGTGGCGCGCGACCGCGGCGAGGAGTCGATGCCCCTGTTCGACGCGGCCTGCCAGTACGGCGAACGCAGCGCCCACCCGTTGCTGCTCGGCATCGCCCACACCGTCCGGGGGTTCACCGCCCTGGCCGCCGGGGACGTCGCCGCGGCCGAGCGGGACGCCCGGCGTGTGCTGGCCATCATGCGGCCGTACGGGGTGGCCGATGCGGCCCGGGTCGGCCCCCGGGTGCTGCTCGGGCGCGTCCGGCTGGCGCGGGGGGACGTGACCGGCGCCCTCCACGTCCTGGGCGCGGTCGCCGCGACGGTCGAGTCGGGCACGCCGTCGGTCCTCATGTCGCCCCGTCAGGCGGTGGCCGAGTACGCTGACGCCCTGCTCGCCGCGCACCGCGTGGAGGAGGCGCTGATCACCGCTCGTCGGGCGATGACGCTTCCGGGCGAGGACGTGCGCGGGCGGGTCGTGGCCGACCAGGTGCGGGCGCGGGCCGAGCTCGCGGCGAGCGAGCTGGCGTCGGTGGCCGGGTCGGACGGGCGGGAGACCGGTCGGGCGCCCTCGGTCGGTTCGGCCCACGTGGGGTAGCCCGGCCCCCGTCGAGCCGTTGGTCGACGTCGGGTCGTTTGGCCTCGCCGGGCCGATGTTCGGACCGGTCGTTCCGACAAACCGGCCTGTCGGCCCCATGCTCTCGGCGCCGATGTGCCGTACCGTACGGCCTTGGGGCCACGCGAGACCGTACGGCCCCGCAAGACCGCCGTGGGTGGAGGGAGAGAGCGAGGACGATGACCACCAGGCAGCCCGCGGTGCCGGTCGTGCCGGGCCTGGTGAACCTGACCGTCCTGGCCCGCGGCGGCCACGCCACCGTGTACCGCGCCACCCAGGTCAACGCGTTCCGCGACGTCGCCGTGAAGGTGGAGAACGGCACGCTCGAGGATGAGCGGGACCAGCGCCGGTTCATCCGGGAGGCGCGGGCGGCGGGCCGGATGTCGAGCCACCCGCACGTCGTGGATCTCTACGACGTGGGGGTGACCGAGGACGGCCACCCGTACATGATCATGGAGCTCTGTCGGGGCAACTACGGTCAGCGGATGCGGCAGGAACCGCTCGGCCCCGACGAGGCGCGGTCGGTGGGGGCGAAGATCGCCGACGCCCTCGTGAGCGCCCACAACGAGGGCGTGGTGCATCGGGACGTCAAGCCGGAGAACATCCTCATCACCCAGTTCGGCGAGCCGGTGCTCGCGGACTTCGGGCTCGCGGTCCTCAGCGAGGCGCGGGAGGCCTCGGTGACGCTGGAGCTGACCCCGGCCTACGCGGCGCCGGAGATGTTCAACGGCGGGCGGGCCGGGCCGGCGTCCGACGTCTACGCGCTGTGCGCCACGCTCTACGCGCTCATGCGCGGCCGGCCGCCGCGGTGGCGGGACAACCTCAACCCGAGTCTCGCCACGCTCATGGACCTCTTCTCCGAGCGCATCCCCGACCTGCCCGGGGCGCCGCCCGAGCTCTCCGCCCTGCTGCGTCGAGGCATGAGCAACGACCCGGCCCAGCGGCCCACGGCGGCCGATCTCCGGGAGGAGCTGCTGGGCGGGCATCGTGACCCCGACCCCACGATGGTGTTGCGACGCATGCCGGCCCAGCCCGGTCCGGGCGAGGAGCCGACCCAGCCGACCGTCCGCCTGCGGCCCTAGCCGGCCCTCGTCGGTTCGTCAGGCTGCGGGCGGCCGTGACTCATGGGACGATCGGGGCGTGTGGTGATCCATCGGCGGATACATCACGCTGAGGCGATCTCCCCACAGTGAGGCGGTTTGCTGGGATTCGTGCGGATTTCGTTCCGGGGAGACGGCCATGAGCGATCGGGAGAGCACGGGCGCACCGATCATTCCGACCCCGGCGTCCCCCGACTCGGCGCCCGCGCCCAGCCCAGCGCCGGTGGCGTACCCCGTCCCGCCGGCCGGCTACCCCGCCTATCCGGCCGCCGGGGCGAGCGGGCCCGCGGGGTCCGGATATCCCCCGCCGTACGCGTACCCGGACGAGTTCTCGCCGGTGCCGGCCTACACCCCGGTGACCTACCCGGAGGCCCCGCCCGGGCACCTCGGGTATCCCGGCGCGTGGCCGCCCCCTGGTCCGCCGCCGCGGAGTCGGCTGGGGCTGGTCATCGGGATCGTGGTCGCGATCGTGGTACTGCTCGCCGGCGGCGTGGCCATCACGCTGCTCGTGTCGGCCGCCAACTCGCCACGGACCTCGCTCGAGGGCTGGTTCGAGGCGGCGCGGTCGGGCGACACCACCGCGTTGCGGTCGCTGACCTGTGCCCAGTACGCCCACATGGACTTTGATCCCGCGCTGCTGGCGGGCCTCACCTGGGAGATCCACGAGATCAGGCGGGTGGACGAGACGCTTGCCGAGGCGACGGTGACCGTCCAGGCGGCCGGGGAGGTCGCGGTCGAACGATGGGCCATCGTCCACGAGGACGGTGGCTGGAAGGTCTGCGGCCCGGTCGATCAGCTCGAGCGGGTGTAGACCGACGTTCACGACGGGGCGGACCTCGACAACGGTCAGCGGGCCCGCGCCGTGAGTTCAGTGGCCCTCGACAGAACTCAGCGGGCCACTGAACAGGTGCGTGGGTCGTTGATCAGGTCAGCGAGCGCGGCGGGCGAGCCGCTCGGGGTCGAGGATGATCACGGACTTGCCGTCCAGGCGCAGCCAGCCCCGGGACGCGAAGTCGGCCAGCGCCTTGTTGACGGTCTCCCGGGAGGCGCCCACGAGCTGGGCCAGCTCCTCCTGGGTCAGGTCGTGGGTGACCCGCAGCACGCCGCCGTCCCGGCTGCCGAACCGACCGGCCATCTGCAGCAGGTTCTTCGCCACCCGCCCCGGCACGTCGGTGAAGATCAGGTCGGCCAGGGCGTCGTTGGTGCGGCGGAGCCGGCGGGCCAGCACCCGCAGCAGCTGCTCGGCGATCTCCGGCCGGTTGGTCAGCCACGGCCGCAGCGCCTGCTTGCGCAGCCGGGCCAGACGCGAGTCCACCACGGCGGTCGCGGTCGCCGTCCGCGGCCCGGGGTCGAAGAGCGACAGCTCGCCCACCATGTCCGAGGGGCCCATGACGGCGATCAGGTTCTGCCGGCCGTCACCGGCCCGTCGGCCCACCTTGATCTTGCCGCTGAGCACGATGTAGAGGCTGTCGCCCGGCTCGCCCTCACTGAAGAGCACCTCGCCCTTACGGATCTCGACAAACTCCATCTCCTTGGCGAGCGCCTCTGCGTCCTCAGGCTTCACGCCCTGGAAGATGCCGCTGCGGGCCAGTACCTCATCCATCGTTCACTCTCTATCTTCGGCCGGTGTGCCGTCCCGTCCCGGCCCGCTGTGTAGTGGCGTGTAGCAGGTTCGTTACCGGGACGTCAACCGCCAGTCTAGGCGCATTGCTGGGGTGGCAATGCCTAGGCTTGCCGGACATGTCCGCCGACCTTGCCGCTGCGGGGGCGGTTCCGGCCCCGAGAAACGAGCCGTACGGCTCGGTCCTGCCCCCGCTCGCGCCGGAACAGGCGTCCCGGATCGAGGCGGGACGGCAATGGCCGTTACACGTGTGGCGCTTTGATCACTCTCTGCGGGCAATCTGTAGCGGACCGTACGGGGGCGGGATCGGGGAACGCTCGTGGGTGATTAACGCCACCGTGCCTCGGGACTATGCCCGGCTGGACCCGGATGCGCACATCGCCGAGCTTGCGGCCGGCCTCGGCCTGACCGGGCCGGGCGCGGGAATGCTGACGGCCGTCGATGTTGGCGACGCCGTCACGGCCACCGACGGCGGGGTCGGGGTCATGGCCACGGTGGGCCTGGGGTATCCCACGCTCGCGGCGGGCCCGGACGAGGCCGAGGAGATCGGGCCCGGGGACGACAGGACCGACGACACTGCGGCCGCCACGGGGCTCGCCAACCACCGAGGGGCCACCGAGTTCGTGGAGACCGGCAACCGCGCGGGGACGACCAACCACGCGGCGACGATCAACCACCGTGTCGGGACGATCAACATCGTCGCCTTCCTGCCCGTGCCGCTGTCGGACGCGGCCCTGGTCAACGCCGTGCTGACCGCGACGGAGGCCAAGGTCCAGGCCCTCATGGGCTGTGGGTTCGCGGCCACCGGGACGGCCACCGACGCCGTGTTCCTGGCCTGCCCGGTCCCGGGCCGCGACCGGGCGGCGCAGCCGTACGGCGGGCCCCGGTCGACGTGGGGAGCCCGCCTGGCCCGGGCGGTGCACGCCGCCATCGACGAGGGGGCGCGGCGGTGGCTGGCGGTGCGCCGCGAGGCTGGCTCGGCGCGGTGACGGGCTGGCCGTCGGTGAGCCCCGGTACCGCGGGTGGCTCGGGTCGGCCCGAAGAACCTTCCGAGAACTTGCGGATCCGGTGTCGCTGTGCCCCAGGGGTATCCGTTAGCCTCACCAGGACCCTGGCACCCGGGACCGGATCCGCGCTCTGCTCGTGGGACCGGCCGCCCTCGAACGCGATGGACCGCCGATCGTGAGTGTGTACGGCTATCCCCGTGAGCCCGAGGGGACGGGCGACGAGATCCCGCCCCCCGATGTGCCGTATCGGGTGACTTCCCAACCCGTGTCCGTACCCAACAGCCCGCCGCCTCCGCCGGAGCCGCTGCTGCCACCCGCGCCGCTGCTGCCGGCCCACCCGCCCGGGGCGCCCTACGCGCCCTCGTACACGTCCAGCGCCGACTTCATCCCGTCCCAGCGCCAGGCCCCCGACGTCGACACCGTTCGGGTGGGTGCCCCGGACCAGCGCTCGGACGAGGGGGACGCGGGCTCTGGCCAGCGGGCCGAGACGAAGGACGAGAGCGATTCGGGCTTCCAGTGGCTGCGCCCGTCCCGGTCGAACCCGGCGAGCGCCTCGGCCACGCCGCCGCCCCCACCGCCGCCTGCGCCGGCGCCTCCGCCGCCCCCGGTGCCGCCGCCCACGATGGGGCAGCCGTCGGCTGGCGCCTCCAGCCCGTTCGGGTCGTCGCCGGCGATGGGCCAGCCCGGGCTCGCCGACCGGCCGGGCTCCGGTGCGTTCCCCGTCATGGGCCAGCCGCCGGCGAGCGACATCCCGGCCCCGATGGGCCAGCCTCCGGTCGCCGATGCTGGGCCCGCCCTGGGCAGCCCGCCGCTGGCCGACGGTCCGGCGTTCCCGGGCGTCACCGGTGAGCCCGCCGATGGCTCCGCCGAGCCCGGCCGGCCGGAAGTCCCGCCGCTCCCCCGGCGGACGAGCGCGTACGCCATGAGGAGCGCCGGCTCGGCGTCACCCACGTCGGTGGGGTCCACCTCCGTGGGGCCCGCGCCTCTGGGTTCGGCGTCCTTCGGGTCGGCGTCGGCGCCGGTCGAAGCGGCGTCCGGGGCGGTGCCCACCCAGGCGCCAGCCGCCGAGCCGGTCCCGGCGCCCGAGGCCCTGCCGACGTCGGTCCCCGGACCGGAGCCGTCGTCGCCCGCCGCGTCGCCGTGGGGTCCGCCGTCGCCGGCCGATGCCCCGGGCGCCGGCGCTGAGTCACCCGGATCACCGGGCATCCAGTCACCCGAGCCAGGGCCAGCGGGCCCGGGTCAGCCAAGCCCGACCCCGCCCGCTTCGGTTCCGCCTGGTTCTGTTCCACCGGCCTCGGTGCCGTCGGGTCCCGTCTCGCCGGCGGCCGGGGACGGGCCGGAGATCCAGCCGTGGGACCGCCGGCCGCTGCTCGTGGTGATCGCCTCGGCCGTGGTGCTCGTCCTCATCGGCATCCTCTCCGGCGTGGTGACGGCGACGCTCGCGTCGACGCCGCTGGCGACCTGGCACGAGCAGCAGCAGTCCGAGCCCGATTCGGGATCGGGGCCCAGCGCCGACCCGTCGCCAGCCGGGCCGGGCGCGGGCGAGACGATCACGCTCTCCGGGGTCGGCGACGTGATCCTGGGAAGCGTCAACCTCGGGGTGCCGCCGAACGGGGGCGCCGGGTTCTTTGACGGGGTGCGGGACGCGCTCGCGGCCGACGTGGTCATGGGCAACCTCGACCAGGCGCTGTCCGACCCGACCGGCTACCAGAAGTGCCCGGCGGACGCCACGGACTGCTTCCAGTTGTCGCTGCCGCCCTCGTACGCAAACGTGCTTCGGGACGGCGGATTCACCCTGATGAACCTGGCCAACAACCACACGTACGACATGGGCCAGGCGGGGTACGCCAACACCCGGTCGGCGCTGGACGCGGTGGGCATCGCCGCCACCGGAGGCGTGGGCGAGATTACCTACCTCACGGTGAAGGGCGTCCGGGTCGCCGTCCTCGGCTTCTCCGTCTACAGCTACACGGCCAATCTCAACGACATCACGGCCGCGGCCAACCTGGTGCGGCAGGCTGCGGCCGAGGCCGACCTCGTCGTGGTGCAGATGCAGGGCGGGGCCGAGGGCTCCGACCGCACGCACGTTCCCCCGGCGGGGCAGCACGAGATCTTCTGGGGCGAGGACCGGGGTGACCTGCGCGGGTTCGCCCACGCGGTCGTCGACGCCGGGGCGGACATCGTGTTCGGGCACGGCCCCCACGTCATGCGGGGCATGGAGTTCTACCAGGGCCGCCTGATCGCCTACAGCCTCGGCAACTTCTGCGGCTATTCGGTGCTGTCGTCGTCGGGCTGGTCCGGCGTCGGCGGCATCCTCAAGGTGACGCTGACGCGCGACGGCTCCTGGGTGTCGGGCCAGCTGATCGCCACCGAGATGGTCAACGGCGGGTTCCCGGCCCTCGACGAAGAGCGGCGTGCCCTGGCCTTCGTCGATGACCTTTCGGTCGCGGACTTCGGCGCGACCGCCGCCCGCATCGACCACACGACCGGCGTCATCACCGCGCCGTAGCCCGCCGGCTGACCGACTCGCGTCGACGCCGGCCTCGTCCGTCACGGGCGTGTCACCGGTGCGGAGTAGGTTGGGCCCGTGGAGGAGACGGAGATCGCCCACCGGCGCCGGGTCAAGCGGATGGCCCGCATCCTCGCCGCGACGCACCCGGACGCCCACTGCGAGCTCAACTACCGCACGCCGCTGGAACTGGCGGTGGCCACGATCCTCTCCGCGCAGTGCACCGATCAGACCGTCAACAAGGTCACCCCGGTGCTGTTCGCGAAGTACCAGACGGCCGAGGACTATGCGGCGGCCGATCGCATCGAGCTTGAAGAGATCATCAAGCCCACCGGCTTCTACCGCAACAAGGCCGGCTCGCTGATCCGCCTGGGCCAGGCGCTGGTCGAGCGGTACGACGGCGAGCTGCCGCGCACGATGGAGGACCTCGCCGGCCTGCCGGGTATCGGACGCAAGACGGCCAACGTCATCCTCGGCAACGCCTTCGGGGTTCCCGGGATCACCGTCGACACCCACTTCCAGCGCCTGGTCGGCCGGTGGCGATGGACCGAGGCGACCGATCCGGTCAAGATCGAGTACGAGGTCGGCAACCTCATCGAGCGTCGCGAGTGGACGATGCTCTCTCACCGGGTGATCTTCCACGGACGGCGGGTCTGCCACGCCCGCAAGCCGGCGTGCGGTGCCTGCACGCTGGCGCGCGACTGTCCCTCGTTCGGTCTCGGTCCCACCGACCGGGAGAAGGCCGCGGCTCTGGTCAAGGGGCCACGGGCCGACGAGTTGGTCGCGATGGCGGCCGAGGTGCGGCTGCCGCGCCAGCGGGCGACGGTGGTGGCCAAATGACGGCGGGACGTAGGGCACGTCGGCTCGCCCCGGCTGGTTCAGCCGTACGGTCGGTTGCCGCCGGCGTACGGTCGGCGCCCGCCCGTCGGCGCGGTCGCGCCACCCGCCCCAGGCGCGTCACGGCGGCGATGGTCGCGGTGCTGGTCGGCCTGCTGGCGCTGGCCGGCTGCGGCGCGGAGGGCGGACAGTCGCCGGTGTTCACGCCCGAGCCTTCGCCCACGTCGCCGTTCGCGCCGTGCCCGGCGCCGGTGTCGGAGTCGCTGGCCCCGGCCCCGAGGCCGTTGGCCGACCTCACCCTGCCCTGCTTTACGGGCGGCGAGCCGGTGTCGGTGGGCGGGCTCGGCCGGCCGGCGGTGATCAACCTGTGGGCGTCGTGGTGCTGGCCCTGCCGGGACGAGCTGCCGGAGTTGCAGGCCTTCGCCGACGAGATGGGCGACCGGGTGCTCGTCCTCGGGGTGGTCACCGACGACCTGTGGAGCAGTGCGGCGTGGCTGGCCATCGAGCTGGGGGTCAACTACCCCAACCTCTTCGATCCCGACATGACCCTGCTGCACGCGCTGGGCCGCAGTGCACTGCCGGTGACGCTCATCGTCGAGGCCGACGGGTCAATCGCGGCGACCGACGTCAGCGGCTCGCTCACGGTGGCCGAGCTGCGGGCGCTGGTGAGCGAGAACCTGGGGTTGGACTGATGACGGCCTCCGTGACGGCGGACCCCGATCCGGTCCCGGAGCAGCCGGCGCAGACCTCCGGCGTACCTCCGCCCGACCTCGCCGCAGGACCGCGGTCGCGGGCGGACGTGGTGCTGCCCCCGTGGTGGGAGCCGTTGGCCAGCCGGGTGACCAACGCCCGTACGGCCGACTTCACGCGGTGGCCGACGCCGCCGACGGGTGGGCGTCGGTCGGCCGTTCTGGTCCTGCTGGGCGAACAGCCGCAGACCGGCCCGGACGTGTTGATCGTGCAGCGGGCGGCCACGCTGCGCAGCCACGCCGGCCAGCCCGCGTTTCCCGGCGGCGCGGCCGACCCCGGCGACGCCGACGCGGTGGCGACCGCACTGCGCGAAGCCGCCGAGGAGGTCGGGCTCGACCCGACGAGCACCACGATCGTGGCCCTGCTTCCCCGCCTGTGGATTCCGGTGAGTGGGTTCGTGGTGACCCCGGTGCTCTCCTGGTGGCACGCGCCGCACCCGGTGCATCCCGCCTCGCCCCGGGAGGTGGCCGGCGTGACGCGGGTTCCGATCGCCGAGCTGGCCGACCCCGCCAACCGGGTCTGCGTACGTCACCCCAGCGGATACATCGGGCCCGGTTTCGAGGTGCGGGGCATGCTCATCTGGGGCTTCACGGCCGGGGTGCTCAGCGCGCTGCTCGACCTCGGCGACTGGGCGCGGCCGTGGGACCGCAGCCGGCTCCGGGAGCTGCCGGACTAGCGGTCGGGGCGCCCGGCGGGCCGGCTGGCTCGGGCGCCGCGGCTGGCCGCTCGGGCGCCGCGGGCGGGGCGGCCGGAGGATCGTCGGCGGGGTGGCGCTGCACCGGTGGTCGGATGCCCATACCCTGGCGGGGTGCCCGGCAGCGTGGTCGACCTGGTCCTGATCGCACTGATCATCATGTTCGCGATCAATGGGTACCGCCAGGGTTTTCTCGTGGGCGCCCTTTCGTTCTGCGGATTCTTCGGCGGAGCGCTGGTGGGCCTGCAGGTCGCGCCCCTGGTGGTGCAGTACCTGACCGGGGCGTTCGCTCGGGTGCTGCTGTCGCTCGGACTGGTCTTCGGGCTCGCCCTGTTCGGCCAGTCGGTCGCGGCCTGGGCGGGCGGACGGCTGCGCGGGGCCATCACCAGTGAGCACGGTCGTCGCATCGACGACGTGGGCGGAGTCCTCGTCTCGGTGCTGGCGCTGCTCATGGTCGCCTGGATGGTGGCCGTGCCGCTGGCCTCCTCCCCGTTGCCGGCCCTGTCCCGGGCGGTGCGCAACAGCGCGATCCTGCACGGCATCGACGCGGTGGTCCCCGACGCGGCCCGGGTTCTCTACGACCGTCTCCAGGACACGATCGCTAGCGGCGACTTCCCGCGAGTATTCGGCGACCTCGCCCCGACCGAGGTCCGTGAGGTTCCCGCACCTGACCCGGCCCTGCTCGCGCTGCCCGTGGTCGAGCAGGTGCGCTCGTCGGTGGTCAAGGTGACCGGGACGGCGCCGTCGTGCCGACGCCTCATCGAGGGCACCGGCTTCGTCTACGCCCCCGAGCACGTGATGACCAACGCGCACGTGGTCGCCGGGACGGAGGGCCCGATCACCGTGGAGACCGTGGGCGAATCTCGCTCGGGCCGGGTGGTGTACTACGACCCCGACCGGGACCTGGCCGTGATCTACGCGCCCAGCCTCAGCGCGCCACCCCTGTCGTGGGCGCCGGGAGTGGTCGAGAGCGGGACGGACGCGATCGTCGTGGGCTACCCGCTCGACGGCCCGTACACACCGGTCCCGGCCCGGGTGCGGGACATGACCAGGGTGAAGGGCCCGAATATCTACGAAGATCGTGATGTCGTGCGGGAGGTCTACATCCTGCGGACCACGGTGCGCAGCGGGAACTCGGGCGGACCGTTGCTGGACATCGACGGCCGGGTGCTGGGCGTGATCTTCGCGGCCGCGCTGGACGACGACGAGACCGGCTTCGCCCTCGCCCCGTCGGAGGTCATGCCGGTGGCCGACGCCGCCGCGGCCCTGCGCGACCCCGTCCCCACCGGCCCCTGCACCTGACCTCTAGAGACTTCCAGCAGACGACTATCTGTGTGCGGTCCGGGAGAGTCGCGCTCGCTTCAGCGCCGAGTTGGTGAGGAAACACGGCGGAGTCAGCCTGATGGCGGTGGGTGACACGATCTGATGTCCTGTTTGCCAGCCTTGCGTACGCACATTCGGGGTAGCAGTAGGAGTGGACCTGCCGGCGACCGACGGCACGTCGGGGAGATGGTCACGCGCGGCTCTTAGCGAGGTCCGAGTCGACCATCGGTGAACCTAGAGGTCAGGCGGCGGGTGGTTCGAGGTAGGCCAGTTGCACCAGGCGCGCGCCCTGACGCCGGGTGACCAACCAGCCGCGCCCCGGGGGCAGGGCCGACGGACGTACGTTGCCGAGGAGCACGCCCTCTTCCCGATCACCGGACATGACGAGGCCGGGCGAGCCGAGTTCCCGCAGCCGCTGGATCATCGGGTCGTACAGGGCCCGGGCGGCCCCACCGGCCCGTCGGGCCAGCACCAGGTGCAGGCCGACATCCCGAGCCTGGGACAGGTACTCCAGCAGGGGCTGCAGCGGGTTGCGGCCCCCGGCGACCAGGTCGTAGTCGTCGACGAGGACGAACAGCTCCGGCCCTTCCCACCAGGAGCGAGTGCGCAGCTGCTCGGGGGTGACGTCGGGGCCGGGTCGGCGCTTCTCCATGTACATGGCGGCCGAGGCGATGAGCTTGCTGGTGTACTCCACCTCGGTGCCGTAGCCGATCAGGTGCTCGGTGGTGACCGTGCCCAGCAGGCTGCGCCGGTAGTCGACGAGGATGATGCGGGCCTGCTCCGGTGTGAACCGGCGGACGATCGATTCGGCCAAGCTGCGCAGGAAGGAGGACTTGCCCGACTCGTCGCCGAAGACCAGCAGGTGCGGCTCGGTGGCGAAGTCGATGGTCACCCGGCGCAGGTCGGTCTCGGCGATGCCGATGGGCAGGGCCAGGCCCTCGCCGATCGGCCGCTCGCGGCCCGTCTCGTCCGGGGCGAGCAGGGCGGAGTACGGCAGCAGGGTGGGCAGCATGCGTACCGCCGGGGCGGAGGGGCCGGTCCAGGCCTCGGCGATCGCGCGGATCAGCGTCGCCGGCGGGTGGCCGGTCACCTGGGGCAGCGCGGTGAGCAGGTGCAGGCCCTCCGCGGTGAGGCCCCGCCCCGGCACGCCGGCCGGCACGTTGGCGGCCAGCTTGCGGTTCACCGTCGAGTCGGACGGGTCGCCGAGACGGAGCTCCACTTTGGACCCGAACAGGTCCTTGATGTTCATCCGGATGTCGAGCCACCGGGTCGCCGTGACGATCAGGTGGATTCCGTAGTTGAGCCCGCGGGTGGCGATGTCGACGAGCACAGGCTCGAGCTCCTCGAACTCCGACCGAATGGTCGACCATCCGTCGATGACGAGGAAGACGTCGCCGAACCCGTCCTCGGGCACCACGAGCGTGGCGTCCGGTGTGGAGGGTCGGCGCAGCCGACGGAAGGTGGCCATCGAGTCGATGCCTCGCTCGGCGAAGCGGCGCTCCCGGTCGGCCAGCAGCGTGGCCATCTCCCCGACGGTGCGCCGCACCTGGGCCTGGTCGAGGCGGCTGGCCACCCCACCGACGTGCGGCAGGTCGCGCAACGATCCGAGCGAGCCGCCGCCGAAGTCCAGGCAGTAGACCTGGACCTCGGTCGGCGTGTGCGACAGGGCGAGCGCGCACACGATCGTGCGGACCAGGGTGGACTTGCCGCTCTGCGGGCCGCCCGCGATGGCCAGGTGACCGTTGGCGCCGGACAGGTCGAGCCAGGCCACGTCGCGCCGCTGCTCCAGCGGTTTGTCCACAATGGCCATCGGCACGGACAGGGTCCCCCGCAGCCCTGGGTTGGTCGTGGTGATGCCCCGCACGGGGTCGGTGACGAGGCCGCCGAAGAGCTCGTCCAGCATCGGCGACTCGCGCAGCGGAGGCAGCCACACCTGGTGGGCCGGCGGGCCCTGGCCGGCGAGCCGGTCGACGATGACGTCCATGAGGGTCGGCGCGTTCTCGTCGGACGGCGTCACCGGCGCCGCCTCGATCGCCGTCTGCGGGTCGGGCACGTGGGCGGTGGAGTAGTCGTACATGCGCAGCACCACCGGCGCAGCAGCCGTGCTGGTGCTGCGCTGCCGGTACGGCCCGGAGACGTACGCCGCCTTGAACCGTTGGGGTGGCTCGGTCGCTACGGCGAGGTAGCCGTGACCCGGGGTCGACGGCAGGCTGGCCGCCTCGGGACCGCCGATGACCGCGCGCGACTCCAGAGCGCTGAAGGTCCGCAGGGCGATGCGGTAGGACAGGTTGGCGTCCAGGCCGCGCAGCCGCCCTTCCTCCAGACGCTGGGTGGCCAGCAGCAGATGGACCCCGACCGACCGGCCGATTCGCCCAATTTGAAGGAATATGTCGATAAACTCCGGCTTGGCCGTGAGCATCTCGGTGAACTCGTCGCAGACCAGCAGCAGCGACGGCAGCGGCGGCAACGGGGCCCCACTCGCCCGGGCCCGGTTGTAGTCGCGCAGCGAGGCGAAGTTGCCGGCGCGCCGCAGCAGCTCCTGGCGCCGGATCAGCTCACCGGTGAGGGCGTCGTGCATGCGGTCCACCAGCGGCAGCTCGTCGGCCAGGTTGGTGATCACCGCGCTCGTGTGCGGGAGGCGCTCGAGGCTGGCGAAGGTGGCGCCGCCCTTGAAGTCGACCAGGACGAAGTTCAGCGTCTCCGAGGAGTGGGTGGCGGCGAGGCCGAGCACCAGGGTCCGCAGCAGCTCGGACTTTCCGGAGCCGGTGGCGCCCACGATCATCCCGTGCGGCCCCATGCCGTCCTGGGCCGCCTCCTTGAGATCCAGGTACACCACGCCGCCGCGCTCACCGGTGCCGATCGGAATGCGCAGCAGGTCGCGGGGCGGCCGTGGGGCCCACAGCTGGGCGATGTCGGCCGTGGCGATGTCGTCGATGCCGAGCAGTTCGGTCAGGTCCCGGTCGGCCGCCAGCGGCGCCTGCTCGCGCGTGGCCTGAGACAGCCGCAGCGGGGCCATCCGGCGGGCCAGGCTGTCGGCCTCGGCCAGGGAGAGCGCGTCGGCCCGGCCGACCTCCTGCTCGGTGTCCATCGTGGTGCCGCGCAGGACGCCGCCCTCGTCCACGGCGAGGGTGATCGTGGTCCGGTCCACGGCCCGCAGCCCGCCGCCGATCTGTAGGAGCGTCACCCCGGCCAGGCCGCCGTCGATGCCGAAGTGGGCCGAACCCGTCATCTCGACGCCATCGACCACGATGAGGATGTGGGGGGTGGTGGGCGGCTCGGCGTTCCGTCCGCCCGGTACCACCGGCTGGAACCGGGGCCGCTTGGCGACCAGGTCCGCCAGCAGATCGTCCAGTTCGGAGGGTGCCGAGACCACGAGTCGACGCTGGCCGAGCGCGTCGTGGTCGGTCGGGTGCAGGGCGTGGGGCAGCCACTTGAGCCATTCCCATTCCCGGCGACGGTCCGGGGACACGCACGCCGCCACCACGAGGTCGTCGGGGGCGTGGAACGTGGCGAGTTGCCCGACCATGGCGCGGGCCAGTGCCCGACCACCCGCGTCCCCGCCGGTGCGGTCGAGGATCAGCACCCGGCTGAACGCCCGGATCGCGATCGAGATCGGCAGGTCCGGCACGACCGAGTAGGTGTCGAGGAAACGGTACAGCGCGCCCGCGGTCACCGGTTCCAGATCGGTCGTCGGATCGATGGACGGCGCGATCAGGGGCGTGGCCAGGGCCTGCGGGCCCACGCCGACCCGGACGACCCCGAAGTCGGCATCGGTCGGCCGACGCTCCCACACCCGCCAACCCATCGCCTCGCTCCACAGCGACTGGGGATCGGGGTGCCGGTACAGGAGCGCCTCGCGCTGCTCGACGATCGTCGCGCGGACCTTGCGCCGCACGCCGGCGAGGTAGCGCAGGTAGTCCCGTCGGGCGGCCATGAGCTCGGCCTTGCGCGGCCCGCTCGCCGTGCCGAGGTTGATCACCAGCATGCCCAGGGTGGACAGCCCGAAGATCGCCCCCACGACGTACGTGTACGGGCCCGCCCCGTCCCGCCCGCCGAACATCAGGGCGGTCGCCACGGTCCCGGCGAGCATGGGCAGCGCCATCAGGTACTGCTGCCAGCGCGCCCCGGTGGGCTGCGGGATCGCCGGAGGTGGCTCGAGGGGCAGGTCACCGGTCGGGAGTGGAGGAGCCGCGCGCCGGGGCGGCCGCCGGATCACCTCGATGCTCACTGGGCCTGCCTTCTGTTCGCCGACTGGGCCCGGCTGCTCGCGGCCGCGGTGCTCGCCGGGTCGCTCCTCCTGCTCACGGGCACCGATGCTAGGGGGTCGGCCCGCGCCACGCCGTCCCCTGTTGACCGGCGAGCGGGGCGGCGGAGGACGCCCGCCGCGTGGTACAGATCTGGCGTGTCCGCACCCACGAGTGGCCTGGCCCGCCTCACCATCCGCGCTCCGCGGCGCAGCCTCGACCTTGCCATCCCCTACCAGGTGCCGTTGGCCGAGCTGTTGCCCGAGGTGCTGCGCCGCGCCGGTGAGGTGGGCGGCGAGGTCGGGGTCGGACCGGCCGGCGGCTGGGTGCTGCGGCGCGGCGACGGCACCAGCCTGCGCGGGGACGTCGCCCTCGCCCACCAGGGCGTCCGCGACGGCGACATCCTCTACCTGGTGCCGCGTCACCTCACGTGGCCCGAGCCGCAGTACGACGACGTGGTCGAGGAGATCGCCACGGCCGCGCGCGGTCACGGCCGGACCTGGGACGCCAGCGCGACCCGGGTCGTCTCCCTCGTGGCCGCCGGACTGGTGATGCTCACCGGGCTGGGCACGCTGCTGGCCGTCGAACCGCCACGCACCCTTCCCGCGGTTGCCGCTGCCGCGGTGGCCGGGGCGCTGCTCGCGGTCGGCACGCTGCTCTCCCGGGCCCTGGGCGACGGCGTCGTGGGGGCGGCCGCGGCCGGCCTGGGCCTGCCGTACGCGGCGGCCGCCGGCGTGCTCTTCGGGATGGGCGGGGCGCCGGGATTCGCGGTGACCGCCGACCCCCTCCTGGTCGGGTCATGCGCGCTGCTCCTCGCGGCCGCCCTCGGGGCGGTCGGGGTCGGGCACGGCCTGCGCGTCTTCGTCGGCGGCGCCACCGTCGGCCTGGCCGGGCTCGTGGGCGCTCTGCTGGGCATCCCGCTGACCGGCCCACGCGCCGCCGCGATCCTCGTGGTGCTCCTCGTCGCCGGTATCGGCCTGGCCCCGTTGCTCGCGGTCCGGCTGGGCCGGCTACCGCTGCCGGTGGTGACCGCTTCGCCGCAGATCCTGGCCACCGAGCGCCGTCCGGCCCGGCCCGAGGTGCTCGCCGCCGTGGTGCGGGCCGACGAGATCCTCGTCGGGTCGCTCACCGGCGTCGCGGTCGCGGCCGGGGTGTGTGTCGCGATTCTGACCCGGGCGGGTGGGATCGCCGCCCCGCTGCTGGGTGGGCTCGTGGCCGTGGCCCTGCTGCTGCGCGCCCGCCTCTTCCCGGCGGTCGCGGCCCGGCTCCCGTTGCTGATCGGCGGGCTGGTCGGGCTGGCCCTGACCGCGATCGCGGTCGCCGCCGCCTCGGGCTCGGCCACCCGCCTGCTCGGCGCCGCGCTTGCGTTCACCGCGGTCGTCGCGTTGATCGCCACGGCGGCCACGGCCAGCCGGCGGCGGACGGGGCCGTCGCCCTATCTGGGGCGGATCGCCGACATCCTGGACGTGGTCGCCGTGGTCGCGCTCGCTCCGGTCGCCTGTGCCGTTCTCGACCTGTTCACCTGGGTGCGCGGCCTGGCTGGCTGAGCCTTGCCCGCGGCCGGGCCCGACAGCCGGGGGCTAGCCGGCGTGGTGGGCGGCGTACCGGCGCCGCGAGGCGACGATCTCGGCCTCGGCGGCGTCGCGACCGACCCAGGTGGCTCCCTCGACGCTCTTGCCCGGCTCGAGCTCCTTGTAGACGACGAAGAAGTGCTGGATCTCGGCGAGGTCGAACGGCGACAGGTCGTCGATGTCGCGCAGGTGCTCCTGGCGGGGGTCGCCGGCCGGGACGCACAGCACCTTGTCGTCGCCGCCCTTCTCGTCGCGCATACGGAACATGCCGATCGCCCGGCAGCGGATGAGGCAGCCGGGGAAGGTGGGCTCCTGTACGAGGACGAGCGCGTCGAGCGGGTCCCCGTCGTCGCCCAAGGTGCCCTCGATGAAGCCGTAGTCGGCCGGGTACTGCGTGGCGGTGAACAGGGTCCGGTCCAGCCGGATGCGTCCGGTCGCGTGGTCGACCTCGTACTTGTTGCGCTGGCCCTTCGGGATCTCGACCGTGACGTCGAACTCCAGGTCCTCGGCCGCGCCGGGCTCGACCGGCTCCGGTGACACCATCGGTTACTCGCTCCTTGGGTGGGTTCTCGCTCGTGGCCTCGTGGCTCCGGGCCGGGTCGGCTGCTTGTCCGTCTCGGCACCGTGCACCCGCTAGTCTCGCCTACGCTGCTGGCGGGGACGGCGACTACCGCCGCAGTGCGAGGAGGGGTCGGTGGCACAACCGGGGACCGAGGACGGCCAGAGCGGCAGTACATCGCCAGCCGACGATGTCGTGCGGCCGGCGACCGATGTCGTGCGGCCGGGAACCGGCGTCGTACGCCCGGGAACGGGCGTGGTGCGGCCGGGAACCGACGTCGTGCGGCCCAGCGGCACCTCCCCCGACGGCTCGGCCAAGGCCGTGGCCGCCGTGCCGGAGACGCCCGAGAAGCCGCCGGAGCCGATCCACGTCGTGCTGCCGGTGATTCCCGTCAAGCCGGTCAAACAGGGCTTTCTGGATCGGCTGGTGGCGGGCAAGTCCGAGGCGGAGCGCGCGGCCGAGGAGGCCAAGCGCGCGGAGGAAGCCCGGCGGAAGGCTGAGGAAGAACAGCGCAAGGCGGAGGAGAAGGCTCGGCGCAAGGCCGAAGAGGAGCAGCGCAAGGCCGAAGAGGAACGGCGTAAGGCCGAGGAGAAAGCCCGGCGTAAGGCCGAAGAAGAGCAGCGGAAGGCCGAGGAAGAGCAGCGTAAGGCCGAGGAGAAGGCGCGCAAAGAGGCCGAGCGCCTCCGGCGGGAGCAGGAGGAGGCCGAGGAGAAGGCCCGCGCGAAGGCTGAGGAGAAGGCGCGCAAGGAAGCCGAGCGCCTCCGGCGGGAGCAGGAGGAGGCCGCCGAGCGGGCCCGCCGGGCCGAGGAGCGCGCCCTGCGGCGCGCCCGCGAGGACGAAGACGACGAGGACGAGGCGTACGACGACCGGGGCTACGACGACCGGACGTACGGCGACCGGGGCTATGGCGACCGGACGTACGGCGACCGACCCCGTGACTTCGCCGGACCCGTCACGGCGCCCCGGACCCGGCCGACCGAGGGCGTCCCGGCGCGGCCCGCGCCCGCCGCTCCGCCTCGGGCGCCGGCGGGCCCCACGGCGCCCCCGCGCCCCGGGCCGCCCGTGCCCCTGCCCCCGACCCGGCCGAGCCGGCGCCCCACCCCCGAGTGGCCCCCGCCTCAGCGCGGTGCCCGGGGACGGCCGCGGCGCCCCGGCCGCGATGGGTACGCCGACTACGGCCACGACGACTACGAGTACGACGACTACGAGTACGCGTACGACCGCGAGCCCGCCCGCCGCCCGTGGTGGCACTGGGCGGTGGCGGTGGTGGCCGCGATCGCGCTCGGGGCCGGCAGCGCCGCCATCACGGGGGTGATCGCCCCGGACACCACGGTCGCCTACCACGCCGGCGTCGACATGGGGCAGCTGGCGTCGGTCCCCGAGCCGATCGGCGATGGGGCCGCCCTGCCCAGCCGGACCGGGTTGGAGGCCGCGCTGGCCCCGCTGTTCGCCGACGCCGGTCTCGGTGGCCAGGTGGCGGGTACCGTCGCCGACGGCCTGACCGGCGAGGTGCTGTGGGACCGCGGCGGTGATACGGCCGTGGTCCCGGCCTCGACGGCCAAGGTGCTGGTCGCGGCCGCGGTCCTGTACGCCCGCGGGCCGAACTACCGCATCCCCACCCGGGTCGTGGCCGGGCCGAATCCGGGCGAGGTGGTGATCATCGGGGGCGGCGACCCCACGCTGGCCGCGGGCGAGGTCTCCGCCTACGCCGGGGCCGCCCGGCTGGACCAGCTCGCCGAGCAGGTGCGTCAGGCCCTCGGGACGACTATGCCGACCAAGGTCATCCTCGACACGTCACTGTTCTCCGGGCCGACCACCCACCCCAGCTGGTTCGCTGCGGACGTGTCGAGCGGCGTGATCTCGAACATCACGGCCCTGATGACCGACGGCGCCCGGGTGAACCCGGCCGACCGGCGCAGCACCACCGCCCGTCACGCCGAGCCCGACCTCGCCGCGGCGCGGCAGTTCGCCCAGGCGCTGGGGGTGCCCCCGAACCAAATCGTCCGGGGCACCGCGCCGCCGAACGCGCGGGTGCTCGGTGAGGTCCAGTCCCAGCCGCTGGCCCGCATCGTCGAGACGATGCTGCTCGAGAGCGACAACGTGCTGGCCGAGATGCTGGCCCGGCAGGTCGCGGTGGCCAAGGGCGTGCCGGCGAGCTTCGACGGAGCAACCCAGGCGGTGCGTACCGTGCTCACCGAGCTCCGGGTGCCCATGCCGGCCAGCGGTGGCCTCGTCGACGGCAGCGGCCTCTCCGACGACAACCGCGTCACCACCAACCAGCTCGTGGCGGTCCTGCACCGGGCCATGTCGCCGGACCACCCCCAGCTGCGCGTCCTGCTCTCCGGCCTGCCGGTGGCCGGGTACTCCGGCACCCTGGGCGAGCGGGGTGGCGCGGGCCTCGGCGTGGTGCGGGCGAAGACGGGAACGCTCAGCCACGTCAACGCGCTCGCCGGGTACGTCGTCGACGCCGACGGCCGGACGCTCGTCTTCGCCGTGGTGGCCGACGCCACGAGCAACAAGTGGGCCGCCGAGGGCGCGTTGGACCGCATCGCCGCCCAGATCAGCCGCTGCGGCTGCCGGTAGCGCCCGACGTGTTGGTCCGGGCCGACGGGCGTTGACAGCGGCCCACGAGTGTCGGTGACGGGCCGTCCGGGTGCCGGTTGCGACGGCACGGGTCGATGGTCCCGGCCGCACGGGTACCGTAGCCGCATGGCGCAGTTCGGCCGCGAGCGCGACGAGCACGCGGGCTCCGCGACCGCGAGCCGGCGATTCATCGACTGGGATCTGGCCGGGGCGACGGCCGCGGCCCTCGGCAAGTCCGGCCCCCGGGTGACGGTGGCCGAGGCGACGGAGGTCGTGGCCGACCTGCGGCGGCTCGCGGTCGAGGCGGCCGAACACGTCGAGGCGTTCACCGGCCTGCGCCCCGCCGGTCCGCCGGCGCCCGTGCGGGTGGTGGATCGCCGGGACTGGGCGGCCGCCAACATCGCGGGCCTGCGGGCCGTGGTCGCGCCGCTGCTCATGCGGGCCACGCGCGGGCGGGAACCCGGGCCGCTGGCCGATGCCGTGGGCTCCCGGATCACCGGGGTGCAGGCGGGAACCGTGCTCGCCTACCTGTCCGGCCGCGTTCTGGGCCAGTACGAGGTCTTCGCCAGCGACCCCGGGCAGTTGTTGCTGGTGGCGCCCAACATCGTCGAGGTCGAGCGCCGCATCGGCGCCAACCCTCGGGACTTCCGTCTGTGGGTGTGCCTGCACGAGGTCACCCACCGGGTGCAGTTCACCGCGGTCCCCTGGTTGCGGGCGCACTTCCTCTCCGAGGTGGCGGCCTTCGTCGACGCCGGTGGCTCGGGCGAGGAGTTCGCCGACCGGCTGCGCCGGGCGCTGCGGGAGCTGGTCGAGGTGGTGCGCAACCCCGACAGCCAGCGTTCGGTGCTCGAGATCGTGCAGACCCCGGCCCAGCGGGTCGTGCTGGACCGGATCACGGCGCTGATGACGCTGCTGGAGGGGCACGCCGAGTTCGTCATGGATGGCGTCGGGCCGCGGGTCGTACCGACCGTGGCCCGGATCCGGGCCCGGTTCAACCGGCGGCGGGAGGGCGGCCATCCGGTGGAGAAGCTCGTGCGTCGGTTGCTCGGCGTGGACGCGAAGCTGCGCCAGTACGCCGAGGGGCGGCAGTTCGTGCATCAGGTGGTGACCCGGGTCGGGATGACGGGCTTCAACCGGGTGTGGGAGTCGCCGCTCACCCTTCCTCTGCCCCATGAGCTGGCCGACCCGCAGGCGTGGATCACCCGGGTCGGTGTGCACGCGGAGGCCGCGACCCCGCCCGCCCCGACCGGTGGGACGGACGAGCCGAACGGCTGACCGATGGCGGCCCTTGACCCGGCGGTGGCGACCGTACGGTCCGCGGTACGGGGGATCGCCGCCCGCCTGACCTCGCCGGCCAGCACCTCGGCCGGGCCGACCGATGGCCCACCCCTGGTGCTGGTGGCGTGCTCCGGCGGACCCGACTCCATGGCTCTCGCGGCCGCCGCGCACTTCGTCCTGCCCCGCCTCGGCCTGCGGGTCGGCCTGGTGACCGTCGACCACCAGCTCCAGGCGGGCTCGGCGGAGCGGGCGCAGACCGTGGCGGCCTGGGCCCATGAGGCCGGGTTCGCGCCCGTGGCGGTGCAGACGGTGTCGGTGTCCGGTCGCCCGGGCGGACCGGAGGCGGCGGCGCGCGAGGCCCGCTACGAGGCCCTCGCGGCGGCGGCGCGCGCCCACGGCGCCCGCGCGGTCCTGCTCGGCCACACCCGTGACGACCAGGCCGAGACGGTCCTGCTGGCGCTCGTGCGCGGGGCCGGGCCGCGCGGACTGTCAGGCATGCCCGTGCGGCGGGTGCGGCACGGGGTGGAGTTCCTGCGCCCGCTGTTGGGGGTGTCCCGGGAGCAGACCCGGGCCGCCTGCCGCGCCCAGGATCTGCCGGTCTGGCACGACCCGCACAACGTCGACCCCGCTTTCCGGCGCACCGGGGCCCGGACGCTGCTGGCCCAACTGGTCGACCACCTCGGGCCGGCCGTGGTGGAGAACCTGGCGCGGACCGCCCACCTGGTCGCGGCGGACACCGCCGTGCTCGACCGGATCGCCCGGCGTGCCCTGTGGCGGGCCCGCGAGGCCGGTCGGGGCGGGCTGTCGGTGGCCGTGCTGGCCCGGCTGCCGGAGGCCATCCGGACCCGGGTGCTGCTGCGGTGGGCGGCCTCCCTCGGCGCGCCCGGCTCGGCCCTCTCCCACCGGCACGTCGCCGCCCTCGACGCGCTGGTCACCGACTGGCACGGCCAGGGGCCGGTGAGCCTGCCGGGTGGCATCCCGGTGGTCCGTCGGGAGGGTGCGCTGATCGTGGCGTCGGCCATAGGGCACCCTGTTACTGCCCAGCCGGGCGGGGTACCCGCCGAGCAGACCGCGCTGGACGGGCAACCGTCACAGGCGGCACACAGGTACGGGCGACAGAGTGGCGGTCGACAGAGTGGATAGGCGACGGAGCGTGACAGGTCACACAGCGTGTTGGGCGGTCAAGCCGTGACCGGCGGCCAGGTCGGGACGGCCGGTCAGCACATCACGGGCCGGAGGGTGACGGCCAGCCGGGTCCGGACGGGCGGTGGTGGGTGCCATGGCTGACGGTCTGTCGGCCGAGGTGGCCGCGGAGGCAGGCGTGGCGCCGGATGACGGGGCCGTACCCGCCACGGGCTGGTACGCCGGGGACATCGAGCGCGTGGTGGTGAGCGAGGCGCGACTGCGGGAACGGATCGAGGAGCTCGCCGCGCGGGTCGCCGCCGACCATCCGGGTCAGAAGCTGCTGCTCGTGGGCGTCCTCAAGGGCGCCTTCGTCTTCATGGCCGACTTCGCCCGGGCGCTCGGCCGGCACCTGCAGGTCGAGGTCGAGTTCATGGCGATCTCGTCCTATGGCCAGGCCGTCACCTCATCCGGGGTGGTGCGCATCCTCAAGGACCTGGACCGGGACATCGCGGGCCAGAGCGTGATCGTGGTGGAGGACATCGTGGACTCCGGTCTCACGTTGTCCTGGCTCCTGCGCTACCTGGAAAGCCGTAACGCCGCGTCTGTGCGGGTCGTGGCCCTGCTGCGCAAGCCGAAGGCCGTCACGGTCGACGTTCCTGTCCACTATGTCGGGTTTGATATTCCTAATGAGTTCGTCGTGGGGTATGGGCTGGACTACGCGGAGCGCTACCGTGAGGTCCCGTACGTCGGTGTGCTCAAGCCCGCGGTCTACACGCGTCCGTGACGCGAGCACTGCCGAACGTACGGTGTACCGTCGAATGACCGGGCGCCCCCGAGGTGTCCGATCCGTACCGGGTGCCGGGTAGGTCCGGTGACCCCACTGACCGCACGTTGACCGGGAGGCTGGGCGCAGGAGCGCTCGACATCGCATGGAACGTATCCGAGGCATCTTCCGTCGTCCCTCGGTGTGGGTCGCCCTGGTGATCCTCGCCGCCCTCGTACTGTCCACGAGGTTTGCCGGGGGTTCGGATTACACCAAGGTGGACACATCGGTCGCCCTGAGCGAGCTGGCCAGCGGTAACGCCAGCGCGGTCGTGTTCCAGGACCGCGAGCAGAACATCCAGCTCGAGCTGCACCGAGAGATCACCGTGGACGGTCGGTCGACCGACCGGATCCAGGCCAACGTGCCCACCGGGTCGAACGCGGCGGTGCTCAGCGAGCTGCGTGAGCTGCAGGAGCAGGGGCGCCTGACCGAGTTCGACGTGAAGTACTCGCGCGACAGCGTCTGGCTGACCTTCCTGCTCAACCTGCTGCCGATCGCGATCCTGGTGATCCTCCTGCTGCTGTTCATGTCGCAGATGCAGGGCGGCGGCAGCCGGGTGCTCAACTTCGGCAAGTCCAAGGCCAAGCTCGTGGCCAAGGACACGCCGAAGACGACCTTCGCCGACGTGGCCGGGGCCGACGAGGCCGTCCAGGAGCTGCAGGAGATCAAGGACTTCCTGCAGAACCCGGCCAAGTACCAGGCTCTGGGCGCGAAGATCCCGAAGGGTGTGCTGCTCTACGGTCCCCCGGGCACGGGTAAGACCCTGCTGGCCCGGGCGGTCGCGGGTGAGGCCGGCGTGCCCTTCTACTCGATCAGCGGTTCCGACTTCGTGGAGATGTTCGTCGGCGTCGGCGCCAGCCGGGTCCGCGACCTGTTCGAGCAGGCCAAGGCCAACGCCCCGGCGATCGTGTTCGTGGACGAGATCGACGCCGTGGGTCGTCACCGCGGCGCGGGCCTCGGCGGCGGCCACGACGAGCGGGAGCAGACGCTCAACCAGCTGCTCGTCGAGATGGACGGCTTCGACACCAAGGGCGGGGTGATCCTCATCGCCGCCACCAACCGGCCGGACATCCTCGACCCGGCGCTGCTGCGCCCGGGCCGGTTCGACCGCCAGATCGCCGTGGACGCGCCCGACATGGAGGGGCGCAAGGCGATCCTGCGGGTCCACGCCAAGGGCAAGCCGTTCGCACCCGACGTCGACCTGGACGCGGTCGCTCGGCGTACCCCCGGCTTCTCCGGGGCGGACCTGGCCAACGTCATCAACGAGGCCGCCCTGCTGGCCGCCCGCAACGACAAGCGAGCCATCACCAACGACTTCCTCGAGGAGGCGATCGACCGCGTGATCGCCGGCCCCGAGCGGCGTAGCCGGGTGATGAGTGACAAGGAGAAGAAGATCACGGCGTACCACGAGGCCGGGCACGCCCTGGTCGCGTGGGCCATGCCGCAGCTCGCCCCGGTGCACAAGGTGACGATCCTGTCCCGCGGGCGCTCGCTGGGCCACACGCTGGTGCTGCCGACCGAGGACAAGTACACCCAGACCCGCGGCGAGATGATCGACACGCTGGCGTACTGCCTCGGTGGCCGCGCGGCCGAGGAGCTGGTCTTCCACGAGCCGACCACGGGCGCCGGCAACGACATCGAGAAGGCGTCGGCGATCGCCCGGGCCATGGTCACCCAGTACGGCATGAGCGCCAAGCTCGGCGCCGTGAAGTACGGCACGTCGCAGGACGAGCCGTTCCTCGGCCGGACCATGGGTCACCAGAAGGACTACTCGGACGCCATCGCCGCCGAGATCGACGCCGAGGTGCGCAACCTCATCGAGCTCGCCCACGACGAGGCCTGGGAGATCCTGGTCGAGTACCGCGACGTGCTCGACAACATCGTGCTGGAGCTGATGGAGAAGGAGACCATCTCGCAGGCCGACATGGCCCGGCTCTGCGCCCGGGTGCAGAAGCGCCGGCCGATGGCTCCCTACAACGGCTTCGGCAAGCGGCAGCCCTCCGACCGACCGCCCGTACTGACGCCGGCTGAGCGGGAGGCCCTCAAAGCCCAGGCTGAGGCGGACGGGGTCCAGGCGCACACGGGCGCCGAAGGTAACGGTGCCTGATCTGACTGAGCGGGAGACGTTCGTTGGTGGCATCGATGACGATGACATCAACGATCTCGATTACGTAGCGGCCCGCCTGGTCAACGGCCGGCTGGCGGGCGGGCCGCTGGAGCGTACGGTCGACCTCGACCGCATCGCCCACGCGGTTCGGGAGATCCTCGTCGCGGTCGGTGAGGACCCCGACCGGGAGGGCCTGCGTCAGACCCCGGCCCGGGTGGCCCGCGCCTTCGCCGAGCTCTACGCCGGACTGCGGGTCGACCCCGAGCGGGTGCTCACCACCACGTTCGAGGCCGGTCACCAGGAGCTGGTGCTCGTCCGCGACATCGAGGTGGTGTCGAGCTGCGAGCACCATCTGCTGCCGTTCTTCGGGGTGGCTCACATCGGCTACATCCCCGGCCCGGACGGGCGGATCACCGGCCTCTCCAAGATCGCCCGGCTCGTCGAGGTCTACGCCCGCCGGCCACAGGTGCAGGAGCGGCTCACCACGCAGATCGCCGACACCCTCATGGCGAAGCTGCAGCCGCGCGGAGTGATCGTGGTCGTCGACTGCGAGCACATGTGCATGGCTGTGCGGGGCATCCGCAAGCCCGGAGCGCGGACGGTCACCTCGGCGGTGCGGGGAGTTCTCCAGAGCGATGCCCGGACCCGGGCCGAGGCCATGAGCCTGCTGTCCCTGCCGCGCCGCAGCCCGGCCTGACCGACCGTTACCGGAGATCTGGCTACCAGGACCTGGCCAGCCCTACTGGAACCTGACCGGCGCTACCGGGACCTGACCGGCGCGACCGGGACCTGAGCCCTACCGGAAGACGTTCGCGACGAGGAACGCCCCGTAGCCCGCGCAGAGCAGGGCATTCGGGAGCAGGCAGACCACCACGCCGAGCCGGGGTGTGCGGTTCACCTTCTCCCCCGGCGGCGCCGGGAAGACCGTGCCGATCGTGAGGTAGCCCGCGAGGAACGCGAGCGCGGGCAGTACGAGCAGGCACACCGGCGCGGCCGCCGGCAGGCTGCCCGCCTCGTCGAGCATCAGGAAGAGGAACGCCTGCATGACCAGCACCGGCACCGAGTACGCCCCGTAGATGGCGGCGTTGCGCAGGCGGACCCGGGGCCGAGCCGCCGAGGGCCCGTCCGGCGCGGCGGCCGGTCCGTCCGCGGGGGCCGGCTCGGTCGCGGACTGGGTGGGGATGCCCGGCGCCTCGCCCTGAGCACCGGTGGCCGCGATGGTCGAGGCCTCGCCCGGCTCGGCCGCCCGCCCTTCGAGGGTGGCGTCCACGGCGGCCAGGGTGGACTCGACCGTACGCAGCGCGCGAGCGACCGCCTCGGCGGAGAGGTCGCCGAAGGCCTGGGCGCCCACGGCGATCTCGGCCGGGGTCGGAACCAACGCCGGCAGCGGGCTGCCAGCCATCGTCGCGGCCTGCGTCAGCCGGCTGGCCTGCGTGGCCAGGCGTTGCCGCAGCTCGGGCAGCTTCTCGGGGGCGACGCCGGCGCGGTCGGCCGCCTCCACCATGGCCGCCACCTGTCGATGCCAGGCCACCGCCTGAGCCATGTGCGCTCCCGACAACGAGCGCGGGACCGGATCCGCCACGAAGGGCAGGCTACCGGTCCGCCGCCGGGCCGGGTGTGCACCGACGCGAGGGTTGGGACGGCGGGCCTGGGACGGAGGGGCCGGGATGCCGACCGGGTTTCCGGCACCCCGGGGACACGGTGCGCGATCGGTCGGAGGTTGTCGCTACGGTGTGCGCATGGAGCCGAGTCTGCCCCTCCGCGCACCCGCGCACGGCTGGGGGCTGCGTTCGCCCCTTCGCGCACCTGCGCGTGGCTCGGGGCTGAGCTTGCCTCTTCGCGCACCTGCGCGTGGCTCGGGGCCAAGGTGACCGACGAGATCGTGCCCCGCACGCTGGCTCGGCTGCGCCGCACGGACCCGGCGGCGGCGCGGCGGGCCGAGCGCGCGCTCAGTGAGCTGCTCGGCGCCACGCTCGCGGCCGAGGAGCGGGGTGAGGCCGGCCTGGCGGACCTGACTCAGCACGGCCTGCAGGTCTACCTGTGGTACCACCTGCCGAACGGGCCCGAGCCGCAGCAGACCGCGGCCGCGCTGCAGAGCTTCTTCGGCCTGGCCGAGATGCACCGGTACGCCGCCGTGGCCGGGTCGACGCAGACCAAGGAGGTGTTGCGTACCTACGAGGAGCAGGGCAGCACCGCCGGGATGCGGGCGGCGGCCCGGGCCATGGAGGCCTCCGGGGTGATGCCACCGGACCTGCCCGAGCTCGAGTGGGGCGAGGTGATGGGTCCGGTCGAGGCGGATGCCTACCAGCGCATCGCCGTCACGTTGGAGCTGGCCCTCGCCGCCGGCGAACTGCGCCCGGGCAGCCGCGGCTGGCGGATGACCCAGCAGCGCCTGGCCCGGCACCAGCTCACCATGCCCCGGCCGGAGGGATCGCTGCTTGATCGCGTCCGGGCCGAGCGGCTGTCCACCTGGGCGGACCTGGGCGGGACCCAGCGACGCGCGCTCGCCGACGGCGTCCTGCCCGACCTGGTGGCCGACCCCACGCCGCCGCGGGACCTGGCCGAGCGCGTCGCCCCCATCCAGTGGCTGCTCGAGCTCGCGGCCGGCCGGCCCGGCGACGACCCCGGTATTCCGTTGACCGTCACGGGCAACGTCGCCCGGCGGGTGGTGCTGGAGGCGTCGGAACGGTTCGCCTGGTGGGACCTGCGGGACCGACCGCCCCGCTCCGAGTCTGACATCTGGCAGCTGTCGGAGCTGCGCGCCATCCTGCACCGGGCCGGTGCATTGCGCCGGTCGGGTCGGCGCCTGCTGCTGGGTTCTCGCGGGCGAGCGATGCTCGGCGATCCCCTGGCTCAGTGGACCACCGCAATGTCGCTGCTCATCGACGAGAATGAGTTTGAGGCGGCGGCCCAGGAGGCGGCGCTCATGCTGCTGCTGCGCTCCACCGGCATGGTCGACGAGCGGGAGCTGGTCAAGGAAGTGGCCGAGGTGCTCGCCGACTCGGGCTGGCGGGAGACGGGCGACGGATCGCCGCCCGACGATCTCGACGTGTCGCGGGCGGTGTGGGATCTGCTGCGCCGCTGCGAGTTGTGGGCGCTGGTCGACGAGGGTCGGGGTCCCGGATTCAGCACGCGCCTGCGCCTGTCCGAGGCGGGCGTACGCGGCGCCCACCTCGCCCTACGCCAGCTCGCCTTGCGTCCCCGCCTGGACACCCCGTAGCCGTACGGCCGGCCAGATGTCCTTTCCGGCATTGGCCGGCCAGGTGTCGTTGCGGCGTTGGCCGGCACCCAGGGCGGGTCCCAAATCGGCCGGCGCCCGTGGTGTGGTTACGATCTGCGGGCACCTCGGGCGCGTCACGCCCGATCGAACACGGGCACGGTCTACGCTCGCGGCGTGGCCGCGCGGTCCCTGCTCACCCGTTCGCGCACACCCCGGTGGCACGTCGGGGTGTTCCGCGGTCGCCGCGCGGGCCCGCCGGCCATCCAGGAGCCGCTCTTCGAGATCGAGCTGCGGCCGGAGCGACGCTACTTCCGGCAGATTCTCCAAGCGCTCACCGGGGCGCTCATGGGCACCGATCAGCTGCGGGCCGAGGTGGCCGTGAGCCGGGTGCTCGGGGTGATCTGGGCCAGCGACCCTGAGCGCGACGGCAGCACCGAGGAGGCGTTCGGCCGGGGTCTGGTGGATTTCGCCCGGCAGCAGACCCAGCCCGTGGCGGCCAACCTGCTGCGGGCGCTCGCCGTCCTGGCCACCATCCGCGAGGTACGCGAGGCCGCCGCGGCGGCGCTGGCCGTGCGGCCGTGGCCCGCGGCCCCCTGGGACCCGCCGGTGGGCGAGGTGATCGTCGGGCGGTGCTGGGTCGCCGAGGACGCGTTCGGCGACCACGCGACCGTGCTGTGCGAGTACGGGTACGGCCAGGACCTGCGGACGGCCGTACGCCACGGCATCGCGGTGCACATCGACCGGGTTGCGCAGGGGGCGGCCGTCGATGTGAGCCTGGTGGATGACGTCGACGCGGCCGAGCTGGAGCTGCGTGTGGGCGCCGACCACGCTAAGGATGAGTTCCGGCGGGTCGAGCCGGGCTGGGCGGGCGCGGTCCTGGAGCAGGCGTTGGCCCGTACCGATCTGGTCCCGACCGCCCCCGTGGCCCCGACGTTCGCGCCGCTGCGGGCGCTCGCCCTGGCGCGGGCTCGGGCACTCCCGGCGGCCAGCCTGGACCTGGTGCACAGCCCGACGTGGCCGGCTCGGTCGGGGCCGGCCTGGCCGTCGGCCGGGGCCACGGATCACCGTGAGGCGATCATCGCCGAGTTCGGCCGCAGCCCCGAGGCCGCGTCGTTGTCCGCCGTGCCGGCGGCGACGGTGGCCCACGTGGCGAGTCTGCTGCTGGAGTTCGCGGCCCGGATCGATCCGGCCGACCTGCTGCGGGTCAGCCCGGGACGGGTCGAGGCTTTCCTGGAGTGGCTGCCCGCGGCGCTGCGCGGGAAGCCGGATGGGGCCGAGCCGACGGCGTCGACCCAGGCCGATTCCTCGGTCCGGTCGTCGGAGGTCACCGCGGTCGGTCTCGAGGTGGGGCCGCGGGACGTGGCGGCGGTCGTGCGGGCGTGGACAGCGTGGGCGGCCCGTCAGGCCGGCACGCCGCTGCTGACCCGGGACCTGCTCGCCCAAGCGGTCGACGAGATTCTGGACGACTATCTGCGGGCTGCCTGACGACAGGCGGGCGCGCTCCGGCTACCCTTCGGGCGTGACGCCAACGCCCACGCCAACGCCCTCCCGGAGCCGGGCTCCGCTGATCTTCGCGATCCTGGGTGTCCTCGCGGCCCTCATCATCGGTGGCGCGTACGTCTATCGCGATTACCTGGGCCGTAGCCAGCTCACCCCGGAGCAGACCGTCGACGAGTTCCTGACCGCGGTCTTCACCGCGCGCAACGCCGACCGCGCGGCCGCCGTGGTCTGCGACGGATGGGATCCTGAGCAGGCGATCCGCCGGACCCGGGCGGCCATTCCCGACGGGGCGAACGTGTCCTGGGATCGCATCCGGCTGATCAGCGCCGACGACGACCGGGCGGTGGTGCGGGCAACGCTGGGCCTGCGGCCGTTCTACGACGAGGAGATCAGCGACACCGTCCAGTGGACGTTCAATCTTGTCGATGAAAAGGGCTGGCGGGTCTGCGAGGCTCGTCCGCTCACCTGACCTCCGTTCACGCCGGCCGGGACCGGGCGAGCTCGGCCTCGCTGCGGAGCAGGCAGAACTCGTTGCCCTCGGGGTCGCTGAGCACGACCCAGCCCGAGCCGTCGGGGTTGCGCCGATCCTGCAGCTGGGTCGCGCCGAGAGCGAGGAGCCGGGCGAGTTCCTCGTCGCGCGTCCCCTCCCGCGGGCGTAGATCGAAGTGGATGCGGTTCTTGACCTGCTTTCGGTCGGGCACCTCGATGAAGAGGATCCGGTGCCGCCCGTCGGGGGAAATAATCATGCATTCTTCGTGCCCGGGCTCGTTCGGGTCGTCCGGGTCCTCGGCGTAACCGAGCACCCGCCCCCACCAGACCGACAGGTCGTAGGCGTTGGCGCAGTCCACGGTCGTGTGCGAGATGTACGAGGTCATGCAGGCATTCTGTCCGGCTGAGGCCCCGGCCGGCCTTCGATAATCGGCCGATTGCTCCGACGTCGAAGAGCGACCTCAGTCGGGCGTACGGAAGAATAACCAAAATCTTCTCTATTTAACTTTTAATCTTCGAGCTCCCTGCGCAGCCGGATCGAACCCTTGCTCGCGTCGATCCTCCGCTGGTATAAATGAAAGTAGATGTTTGTTAGGCATCTTAACAAATTCGTGGGAGCCGCCATGCCGAGCCGCGTCCGAACCCCCGCCCTTTTCAGTCTTCTCGTCGCGGCCCTCGTGGCCGGCTTCACCGTCCTGATCGTCGCGCCACCTGCCCGCTCCGACGTGGCGCAGAACGAGCAGTGTCGACCCGACGGTCTCTACCGGACGCCAGGAATCGACGTACCTTACTGCCTCGTCTACGACGCGGATGGACGGGAGAAGATGGGACCTGACCATCCGCGCCGGATCATCGGGTACTTCACGAGCTGGCGGCACGGCAAGGACGGCACGCCCGCCTACCTCGTCAGCGACATCCCGTGGTCGAAGGTCACGCACATCAACTATGCCTTCGCCCACGTCGATGCTCAGTTCCGCATCTCCATCGGTGACCCCACCGCGCCGAACAATCCGGCCACGAACATGACCTGGCCCGGGGTGCCTGGCGCCGAGATGGACCCGGCCTACCCGTACACCGGGCACTTCAACCTGCTCAACAAGTTCAAGAAGGCCTATCCCGGGGTGAAGACGCTCATCTCGGTGGGTGGCTGGGCCGAGACCGGCGGGTACTTCGACGCCAACGGCGTACGCCACGACGCCGGTGGCTTCTACCGGATGACCACCACCGCGTCGAACACGGTCAACGTCGCCGGCATCAACACCTTCGCCGACTCGGTGGTCGAGTTCCTGCGTCAGTACGGGTTCGACGGCGTCGACATCGACTACGAGTACCCGACCTCGAACAACCAGGCCGGCAACCCGCTGGACTTCGCCCAGGCGGATGCCCGGCGGCCGGCCTTGAACGCCTCCTACCAGGTGCTCATGAAGACGCTGCGGGAGAAGCTCGACGCGGCGTCGGCGGCCGACGGCAAGTACTACCTGCTGACCGTGGCCGCGCCGTCCTCGGGCTGGCTGCTGCGGGGCATGGAGTCGTCCCAGACCCTGCAGTACCTCGACTACGTCAACATCATGTCGTACGACCTGCACGGCGCGTGGAACCAGTACGTCGGCCCCAACGCCGCGCTCTACGACAATGGTGACGACGCCGAGCTCGCCGCGGCCGGGGTCTACGGCGCCTACAGCGGCATCGGGTACCTCAACACCGACTGGGCCTACCACTACTACCGCGGCGCCATGCCGGCCGGCCGGATCAACATCGGCGTCCCGTACTACACGCGCGGCTGGCAGAACGTCAACGGCGGCACCAACGGCCTGTGGGGTACCGCCCCCAAGACCAGCAACTGTCCACCTGGGACGCAGTCACCGTGTGGCAACGGCGCGGTCGGCATCGACAACCTGTGGCACGACAAGAACGCCGTGGGCGAGGAGGAGCCGGCCGGATCCAACCCGATGTGGCACGCCAAGAACCTGCAGGAGGGCCGGCTCGGCAGCTACCTGTCGGCGTACGGTCTCGACCCCGCCAACGACCCGACCGACGCCCTGGTCGGCACCTACACCCGGCACTACTCGTCGGCGCTGGTCGCGCCGTGGCTGTGGAATGCCCAGAAGAAGGTCTTCCTGTCGATGGAGGACGAGCAGTCGCTCGGGGCGAAGGCCGACTACGTGGTGAACAAGGGCATCGGCGGCATCATGATCTGGGAGCTCGCCGGTGACTACGCCTTCCACCCGAGCCGCAACGAGTACTTCTTCGGCCACACCCTGACCAACCTCATCTACGACAAGTTCCTCACCGCGAGCCCGTACGGCGCCACCAAGGCGAACATTCCGATGCCGAGCCAGACGCTCGACGTCGCGGTCACCATGGGTGGCTTCGCGCTGGGCGACAACAACTACCCGATCAACCCCGAGCTGCGCCTGACCAACAACACCGGCACGACCATCCCGGCCGGGGCTGCGCTCGAGTTCGACTACCCGACCTCGGCTCCGGCCGGCATGGGCCAGCAGTCCGGCTGGGCGTTGACCACTGTCTCGGTTGGACACACCGGCGACAACCGGGGCGGCCTCGACGGTGACTTCCACCGGGTGCGGCTGACCATCCCGACCGCGATCCCGCCGGGCGGCTTCGCCGAGGTGACGCTCAACTACGTGCTGCCCATCTCGGGTCCGTCGAACTTCACCCTCACTTTCGGCGGCCAGACCTACCGGCTCACCGCCGACCACCCCCGCGGCGGTGTTCCGCCGACGAACCCGACGGGGACGCCGACCGGGACCGGGACGCCAACCGGACCGGCCTGCACCGCCCCGGAGTACGTCCACGGCAACGTCTACACCGGTGGGGCCGTCGTGTCCTACGGCGGCCGTCAGTGGCGGGCGCGGTGGTGGACGCAGAACGAGGCGCCCAGCACCGGCGGCAGCGGAGTCTGGGAGGACCTGGGGCCGTGCGGCCCCGGCCCGACCACGACACCCCCGGTGACGACCACGCCGCCCGTAACCACCACGCCCCCGGTCACCACCACCCCGCCCGTGACGACCACGCCGCCCGTTACGACGCCGGCCGGGCAGTACCCGGCGTGGGCGCCCTACCAGGCCTACGCGGTCGGTGACCGGGTGACGTACAACGGCGCGGCCTACGAGTGCCGGCAGGCCCACACCTCGCTGCCCGGCTGGGAGCCGCCCGCCGTCCTAGCCCTCTGGCTACCGCTGTAGGGCCACGACGAATCCACCGGTCCGTAAGCCCGGGAGCCCGTCCCACCTCCCGGCTTACGGACCGGTGTCGTTTGGGGAGGCAATCGCGGCCAGAGTCAGTCGCTCAGCGAGTCGGGAACCGGAACGCCCGACCAGAGGGCCGAGGCGGGCACGGCGAGCAGTCGGTCCCCGAAGGGGATCACGTGCTGTCCACAGTAGATGAGCAGACCGCAGATGAACTGCTCACCTTGGCGGTCGCGCATGGCCCGCAGGTGACGGAGGTCGGCCTCGTTGGCGGTCATGGCGAGCTTGGTTTTGATGCCGACAATGCGCCGGTCGGGGGTTTCCAGCACGCAGTCGACCTCAGCGCCATCGCGGTCGCGGTAGTGGAACATCTGGACTTCGGACTCGGCCAAGGCCGCCTGTTTCATGATTTCGTTGACGACGAACGTCTCGAAGATTGTGCCTGCCTCGATGCTGGGTGACTCGGCCAGGCTATGCGGGCTGCGGTTGATCAGTCGGGCGACCACACCGGTGTCGACGAAGTGCATCTTCGGGGTGCGGGTTGCCCGGGCGGTGAGGTTGTTGGACCAGGCCGGAAGGAAGTGAATGAGGTAAACCTGTTCGAGTAGCGGGAGGTAACGAGCGACCGTGCCGCTGGCCAGATGTTTGCCGACTCGCCAACCCCAACTCTGCGGAGATCCTAACCCAAAGTTTGCGGAGCCTCTAACCCGAAGTTTGCCGGGGTCCTGACCCCATGTTTGCCGGGCCGTCGGTGTGGCCGGCGGGTGATCGTCCGGGGCGATCGGATAACGCGGGGAGCGCGGCGAAGAGGCGGCAGGAGTTCATTCCGTCCGGTCGCACGGCGCGGTTGGCTCGCGCTGTGGTGGCGCATCGGGTGGCTGCGATCCTCCTGGCCGGCGTGATGGCGATGCCGGCGCCGGCCCTGGCCGCCGAGGTGGCGGCCGTGAGTGCTCGGCCGGACCCGTGCTCGCTCGAAGAGTGGCGCGTGGATATCCGGCGGTGCCTCGACGGGCTGGGCGACATCCTCGGCAACCGGTTGGCCTGCTTGAAGGCCCCCGTTCCGGACGCTCCGGACGCGGGTCTGGGCGGCTGGTTCTCCGAGCGCCCTGACATCGACCGGTACTCCGGAATCGCCGGGCTCTACTCGACGCACGGCTACGCCGGCTACTCCTACACGACCTACGACATCGGGTGCGCCGCCACGGTCCTGCACCCCGACTACAAGATCGAAACCACCATCGCCAACGTCGAGTTCATGGTGGCGGTCGGCATCGTGGGGGCGGCCAACGCGCTCCGGGAGCGGGCGTGGAATCCCGGACTCATGTGGGGCTGGGCCGACTCGCTGGTGGAGCAGGCCACGCAGGCGCTGTACGAGCGGGTGTTCACCGTCTTCGGCGTCATCACTCTGGCGGTGGTGGGTGTCTATCTCCTGTGGCGGGCCCGTCAGGCCGAGATGAGCGCGGCGGTGACCACGGCCGGGTGGGCCATCCTCGTCATGCTCGTCGTCACCGCGGTGGCGTCGTGGCCGGTGCAGAGCGCCCGCGTTGCCGACCAGGCTCTGGTGACCACATTGGACGCCATCCACAACGCGGTCGGCCCGCCGTCGGCCACGGTGCCACCGGAGCAGTGCCCGCTCCCACCTGAGGCCTGCGTCGACCATCGACCACCGGCACTGCGGGGCAGCGACACCGCGGTCTACACGCTGCTGTATCGCAACTGGTTGCGGGGTCTGCTGGGCTCGGCGGACAGCGAGACGGCGCAGAAGTACGGTCTGGCGCTCTATGACGCGCGCACGCTGTCATGGGTCGAGGCGGCCGACACGGTGGACCCGGCTACCTATCGGGTGCTGGTCGACCGTAAGCAGCGTGACTGGATGCGGATTGCTGAGCAGATCAAGGCGGAGGATCCGGAGGCGTATCAGTACCTGCAGGGCACGAAGGGGATGGAACGGATCGGGGCGGGTTTCATCGCCCTGATCTCGGCGGTGATGTTCGCGA
>Ga0310826_100179_pt1 | contig 96312 bp, 90 predicted proteins | sample WT_ome_FD_201306 | JGI IMG/M metagenome (GOLD analysis project Ga0310826, IMG submission 201306) | Sorghum-adapted microbial communities enriched on wild type (WT) sorghum from Joint BioEnergy Institute, Emeryville, California, United... ... | reverse complement strand
TCACTTCTGTTTGATGAAAGAACGAAGCAAAGCGCTTACAAGGCAGAGGTTCCTTCGGAGTTCGCGTTCCAAGCATCTTAAATCACTGCCCACGCTAGCTTGACACTGACCGGGTCTGCGGTTCTGTTCTCTTCCCAGGCCGCTTCTGGTATAATCGACGGGAAGCCAGATGAGAGCGAGGAAAACGCATGCGGGTGCTGGGCATCGATCCCGGAATCGCCACGGTGGGGTTCGGATTCATCGACCAGATCGGCCATCGCCTCGTTCCCGTCCAGTACGGCTGCATCCGGACGCAGGCGGACACCCCCGTCGGGGAGCGCCTCCGCCTCATCTATGATTCCGTCTGTACCTTGATGGACAAGTACCGTCCGGATTCGGTCGCCGTGGAAATTTTGTATTTCAAGAAAAACGTCACCAACGCCTTTTCCGTCGGACAAGCCCGCGGCGTCATGCTGCTGGCCGCCGCGCAGAGGGGCATTCCAGTGGGGGAATACACGCCGATGCAGGTGAAACAGGCCGTGGCCGGTTATGGCGGGGCGGAAAAAAGGCAGATGCAGGAAATGGTCCGCATGCTGCTCAAACTGCCCGCCGTGCCGGAGCCGGACGACGTGGCCGACGCGCTGGCGGTGGCCGTCTGCCACGCCCACACCGCCGCGGTGACGATGCGCCTCAACGGGGGGACGGCTCGGTGATCGACTGTTTGCGGGGCAGGGTCATCCACCGGGAATCCGACTATGTGGTGCTGGATGTGCGCGACGTCGGATATCGCGTGTTCGTGCCCAATCCGTACGCCCTGGGCACCGGCGGGGAGCCCGTGAACCTCTACGTACATACCCACGTCCGGGAAGACGCGATTTTGCTGTTCGGTTTTCCCACACGAGAGGAACAGGCGTTTTTCCGCATGCTCATCGAAGTGCCCGGCATCGGTCCGAAAATGGCCATGGGCATTCTGGGCAGCGGGCGGCCGGAAGCGCTCGCCGCGGCGATCCGCGCGGGCGACGCGACCTACCTGACCCGGCTGCCCGGCGTCGGCAAGAAAACGGCGCAGCGGCTTATCCTCGATCTCAAGGACCGGTTGGCGCAGTGGTTGCCGTCCGTTCCCGGAGGCGAAGCGGAAGCCGCCGCTTCGCACGCGGCCGCAGCTTCCGGCGCGGACGGAAATGACGCCTGGCCGGTGGCGCGGGAAGCGCTGCTCGGCCTCGGCTACAAGGAGTATGAACTGGACCGGGTCTGGCATGCGATCCGCCCCGGCCTGGACGGCCGGGAAACGCCGGAGCAGTTGATCCGGCGCGTGCTGCAACAGCTGGACAAAGGTTGAAGCCGGACGGGGAGGGGTGCCAGTGGAGGAGCGGATCATCACCGCGCACCTGATGATGGAGGATCAGGCGGCGGAATACAGCCTTCGTCCGCGGTATCTGGCGGAATATATCGGGCAGCCGCAGGTCAAGGAGAATTTGAAAATTTACATCGAAGCGGCGAAAATGCGGCGCGAACCGCTGGATCACGTGCTGCTGTACGGGCCTCCCGGGCTCGGCAAAACGACGCTGGCCCACATCATCGCCAATGAACTCGGCGTACATATCCGAGCCACCAGCGGACCCGCCATCGAGCGGGCGGGCGATCTGGCTGCGATTCTGACCAACCTGCAGGAAAACGACGTGCTGTTCATCGACGAAATCCACCGGCTGCACCGCACGGTGGAGGAAGTGCTCTACCCGGCGATGGAGGATTTCGTCCTGGATTTCGTCATCGGCAAGGGGCCCGGCGCCCGTTCGGTGCGGCTCGATCTGCCCCGGTTCACGCTGATCGGTGCGACCACCCGCGCGGGGCTCCTGTCGGCGCCCCTTCGGGACCGCTTCGGCGTGGTTAGCCGACTGGATTACTACGACGAGGAAGACCTCACCCATATCGTCACCCGCTCAGCGGACATTCTGGGCGTTACCGTCGTCGGGGAAGCGGCCCGCGAAATCGCCCGCCGATCGAGGGGCACGCCGCGGATCGCCAACCGGCTGCTCAGGCGGGTGCGCGACGTCGTCCAGGTGCGCGGGGACGGCGTCATCACGCCCGAAGCGGCGCGGGAAGCCCTCGACCGCATCCAGGTGGATTCCCTGGGCCTTGACAACATTGACCACAAGCTGCTGCGGGCGATGATCCTGCACTACCGCGGCGGCCCCGTCGGCCTCGATACCATCGCCGCTTCCATCGGCGAGGAGAGCCAGACGGTGGAAGACGTTTATGAGCCGTATTTGCTTCAGATCGGATTCCTTCAGCGCACCCCCCGGGGCAGGGTGGTCACCGAGGCGGCGTACCGCCATCTGAATCTGCCTATGCCGGGTAAGCCGAAAGAGCATGGAGGCGATGAGGCGTGAGGCTGTCGCGGTGGAAATCTTTCACGGTCTCGCTGTGCGCCGTTCTCGCCCTGGCGGGCGCGTTCCCGGCCTTTGGGGGCCTCGGGAGCTGGACGGGCGCGGACAAGGCCTACGCGGCGAACGGCGCGGCCCATACCGTCCGTGTCGCCCTGTTCTACGACAACGGCACGCGGCGCAACCCCGCCGCGGTCGTCACCCTGTCGTCGGAGGCGGGACTCGGGCTCACCTATGCCGGCACGCAGGCGGGGAGCGTGGAAACCAACCGGCCGGTGCGCTTCGCCGTCGACGCCTATCGTGTGCTGCTGGCGGAAACGACCGACGCCGGCGCGGCGGCCGCCCTGGCGCAAAAGGTGCAGGCGGCGTCCGGCGCGGCGTTCGTCACGCGGCTCGAAAAGTCCGGCCAAACCGTCTACCAGGTCACGGAAGGCGCGTACGCCTCGGCGGAACAGGCGGCGTCGGCCCTGAACCGGTGGCGGCAGGCGGGGGTGCTGGACGGCGTGCAATCCCTGGTTTCTGCCGGCGTGGCCGGCCCCCTGGCGGCGGAAGCGGGACCGTACGCGGGCGAAGCGGAAGCGAAGGCGGCGGCGAAGGCGTTTGGCGCCGTCGGTTTGGACGCCTTTCCGGCGATCAGGCCGGAGGGAGACGCGCTGGTCTGGGTGGTGCGTATCGGCCAGCTGGCCGATTCGGCGAAGCTGGGCGAACTTGTGCGTTCGGCGCAGGACGCCGGCGGCGGCGCGGCGGTAAGGATTCCGGGCGCCGGGGAAAACTATGCCGTGCTTCGCGATGATGTTTCCGGGAACGGAAACGGTACGCAAGCCGCCGTTCTGTACGCCATCCCCGCGGACGGCTCCGCCGTCTGGACGATCCGCCCGGCGGGGCAAGGCTTCATCCGCGTGGAAGAACGGTTCGGACGCCGTTACCGCGGCGTTTTCGAAGTCCGCGCGTACAACGGGCAGCTTGCGCTGGTCAACGAGGTGGGACTGGAAGAGTACCTGTACTCGGTGGTCGGCGCGGAAACGGGCGGCTCCTTCCACGATGAGGCGCTCAAGGCGCAGGCGGTGGCATCGCGGTCCTACGTCCTGTCGATGCAAGGCGCCTGGAAGATCGCCGACGTGGACGATACGACGAACACCCAATCATACTTCGGCATCGAGCGGGAAACGCCGAAAACGACGACCGCCGTCGACGCCACCGCCGGCCAGGTGCTGACCTGGCAAGGACAGCCCATCAGCGCCTTCTACGCCGCCAACCACGGCGGCATTACAGCGGACTCCGCCGAAGTGTGGGGCTCCCCGGTACCCTGGCTGCGCGCGGCGGCGCCCAGCCCGGACGAGGCGGCTGAACAGAACGTCTACACCTGGTACAAAGTGGCTCTGAGCACGGGACTCGTCGGCTATATCCGGGGCGATCTGCTCGCCGACACCGGGCGCGTCAACGCGGCGGGAATTCCCGTATTCCAGGTGACCGGCGAAGGCGTGGCCGTCCGCCCGGAACCCGGCACGAGGCGAGACCCGCTCACCCGTGTGGACGCCGGCACCCTGGTCACCGTGCTGGGCAGCACGCCGGAAGCCAACAGCTACCGATGGAGTGACGGCCCGTATTCCGGTGAAGCGCTGCTGGCCTCCATCAACGCCCGGGCCTCGGCGAAAATCGCCGGCCCGCTGGTCACCCTGGAGGTCGGCGCCCGCGGCCCTTCCGGCCGCGTACTGTACGTGCTGGCCAACGGGCAAAAAGTCGAACTTTCCACCGCGGACCAGCTGCGCGGCGCCCTGGGCGGCCTCCGCAGCACGTTGTTCGAGATCGAGGAAACGGGACGGTTCACCGTGCTTGGCGGCGGACGGACGACGAGGGAATTTGCCGGACAGGCGGGAGGGCTCTACGCGGTGGGCGCCGACGGGACAGCCCGGGCCCTGACGGGGGACAGGCTCATTCTGATGAATAGGGACGGCCAACTGCGGGACGTCACGACATATCCATCGTTTGTCTTCATCGGCAAGGGGGCCGGCCACGGTCTCGGCATGTCGCAGTGGGGGGCGCACGGAATGGCGCTCCAGGGAAACGATTATCGGTCAATTTTGCAATACTATTATCCGGGGACGCAGCTTACCGTCCTGTAAGGCGGAGAATGGATCACACCGATGCTGACCAGCGACTTTGATTTCGAACTTCCGGAACGGCTGATCGCGCAGACGCCTACGGCGGACCGCGGGGCTTCGCGGCTCCTTGTGCTTCACCGGAGCACCGGCGCCGTGGAGCATCGCATGTTTCGCGATCTGGCGGAATATCTCCGCCCCGGCGACACCCTCGTGCTGAACGACACCCGGGTGATTCCCGCCCGGCTGCTGGGCAGGAAGGCGGATACCGGCGCGAAGGTGGAAATGTTGCTTCTTGTCCGGCTGGAAGGAGACCGGTGGGAAGCTCTGGCGAAGCCGGCGCGGAAAATCCGCCGCGGCGCGCGTTTGCTTTTTGGCGAAGGAGACGATGCGGCGACTGCGGATGGCAAGCCGCTGCTCACCGCCGTGGTGGAAGAAGAGCGGGAAGCAGGCTTGCGCGTGGTACGGTTCGAATACGACGGGGTGTTCCAGGAACTGCTCGACCGGGCGGGACAGGTTCCCCTGCCGCCCTACATCCGCGAGAAGCTGTCCGATCCGGAACGCTACCAGACCGTCTACGCCCGCCACGCGGGATCCGCCGCGGCTCCGACCGCAGGGCTGCATTTTACGGATGAATATCTCAAGGGGTTGCAGGAAAAGGGAATCCGGCTGTGCCGAGTGACGCTGCATGTGGGATTGGGCACGTTCCGCCCGGTAACCGCGGAACGCGTGGCCGACCACCGCATGCATGCGGAATGGTATTCGGTGAGGGAAGAAGCGGCGCGGCTGCTCAGCGAAACCCGCTCCGGCGGCGGCCGGATCGTGGCCGTCGGCACCACGTCCGCGCGGACGCTGGAAACGCTGGCCCTCCGTTTTCCGGACGGCAACATCGAGCCCTGCAGCGGCTGGACGGACATTTTCATCTATCCCGGCCATGCGTTCCGCCTGGTGGATGCGCTGATCACCAACTTCCATCTGCCGCGTTCCACGCTGATCATGCTCGTCAGCGCGTTCGCCGGCCGGGAGGCGGTGCTGGCCGCCTACCGGGAAGCGGTGCGCCGGGAGTACCGCTTTTTCAGCTTTGGCGACGCAATGCTGATTTTTTAGCCGAAAAAAAGGTTTATGCCGCATATCGCGGGGTTGCGATTCCCGGGTTTGCGGGGAAGGAGAACTGCTAATCACCGATGGCTGTACGATACGAACTGATCAAAACGTGCCGGCAGACCGGTGCCCGGCTCGGCCGGCTGCATACGCCCCACGGCGTTATCGATACGCCGGCGTTCATGCCCGTGGGCACGCAGGCGACGGTGAAGGCGATGAGCCCGGAGGAGCTGAAGGCGCTGGGCGCCCAGATCATTCTGAGCAACACATATCACCTGTTTGTCCGCCCCGGCCACGAGCTGGTCCGGGAAGCCGGCGGCCTGCACCGCTTCATGAACTGGGACCGCGCCATTCTGACCGACAGCGGGGGTTTCCAGGTGTTCAGCCTGGCCGAACGCCGCAAGATCCGCGAAGAAGGCGTGGAATTCAGGTCCCACCTGGACGGCAGCCTGCTGTTCCTGTCGCCGGAGAAGGCCACGGAAGTGCAAAACGCCCTGGGCGCCGACATCATCATGTGCTTTGACGAATGCGCTCCCTATCCCGCGGATTACGACTACGTAAGGGACTCGACGGCGCGCACGAGCCGCTGGGCGGAGCGGTGTCTGAAAGCGCACCACAGGCCGCACGACCAGGCTCTGTTCGGCATCGTGCAGGGCGGGATGTACCACGATTTGCGCCGGCAAAGCGCGGCGGATTTGACTTCCCTTGATTTTCCGGGGTATGCTATTGGTGGCCTGAGCGTGGGCGAACCGAAGCCGCTGATGTACGAGCTGCTGGAAACGACGGTGCCGCTGCTTCCCGCCGGGAAGCCGCGCTACCTGATGGGTGTGGGATCCCCGGACGCCCTGATCGAAGGAAGCATCCGGTGCATCGACATGTTCGACTGCGTGCTGCCCACGCGCATCGCGCGCAACGGCACGGTCATGACGAGCCGGGGCCGGCTTGTCATCCGCAACGCCGCGTACGAGCGGGATTTCGGTCCCCTCGATCCGGCATGCGACTGCTACACCTGCACCCATTATACCCGCGCCTACATCCGCCATTTGATCAAAGCCGACGAAATTTTCGGACTGCGCCTGACGACGATTCACAATCTGCATTTTCTCGCATCGCTCATGGCGAAGGTCCGGCAGGCGATCCGGGAAGACCGGTTGGCGGACTTTCGGGACGAATTTTTTGAAAGCTACGGAATGACCCGCCATAAAAGCGGGTTTTGACACGGAAGGGAGGGGACAAGCTTCGATGGATGGTCAAGCGACAGGCGGGGGAAGCTTTCTGATTACGCTTCTGCCATTTATCGCGATGTTTGCGATTCTGTATTTTCTGATGATCCGCCCCCAACAAAAAAGGCAGAAGGAGCGCAACGCCATGCTCCGCTCCCTGCAGAAGGGCGACCAGGTGGTGACGATCGGAGGCCTGCACGGCGTAATTGAATCGATCGCCGACGACAAGGTCGTGCTGAAGGCGGGTGACGTGAAGCTGACCTTCGACCGGTCCGCCGTGGGCAACGTCGTCGCCCGCGCGGAAAAAAAGGCGGAGGAAAAGAAAGAAAAAGAAGGGGAACAGGCCGACGGATAAAGTCCGGGAAACCCTTCGAACGCAAAGCTGCCGAAAACGGAAAGCGATTTCGGCAGCTTTTTGCATTTTGTCATTTGCGGAGATTGACTCCGAGCATCCCCCCGACGGCTCCCGCCGCTCCGGTCACCAGGGCCATTGCGGCGACCCGCAGGGACCAGGCCGCGTCCACGGCCAAAAAGCTGATGATAAGCACGCAGAGCATATACAGCGCACCGGTGAAGGCTCCGAAATACCACCCCTTTCGTCCGGCGCGCCTGGCCGCGACGAAACCTCCGCAGAACGCGGCGCAGGTGTGCACGCCGAACGTCCACGGAGCCAGCTCCGTTTCCTCCAGCGCGGAACCGGTGAGCAGGATCGACAAAAGCAGCGTGCCTGCTCCAAGCCAGATGGCGGCCCACAGCAGGCCGGACAGCACCGGCACGGCCGACGGCAGGCGGGTCGATTTGGCGGCGTCCATCCAGACAACCTCCCTTCAGTTGACAGGTTTGTACCATTCTATGGCATCCGCGTTGCGGGTAGTACGAATGCGCACGGACACGGGCACGGATACAGGTGGTCCCTTGCCCGAGGTTTTTATTGCCGGCTGCCGGTGCCGAATGGGCCGCCCGGGAAACGGCGAAAACTAATGGAACCAGACAGGGGTGGATTTCGGAGGGCGGGTCATGGATCTGACGTTGCTGCTGTTCCGCACGCTGCTCATGTACTTTTTCGTGCTGGTCATGCTGCGGCTGATGGGCAAGCGGGAAATCGGCAAGCTGTCCGTGTTCGATCTCGTCATTTCCATCATGATCGCGGAAATCGCGGTGATCGCCATCGATTCTGAACGGCCGCTGCTCCATTCCGTCGCTCCCATCGCCCTGCTCGTGCTGACGCAGATGGGGCTGGCGTATCTGTCGCTCAAAAGCCGGCGCCTCCGCCAGCTGTTCGACGGCAAGCCCAGCGTCCTCATCAGCGATGGAAAGCTGAACTGGCGGGAAATGCGCAAGCAGCGATACACCCTGGACGACCTTGCCGTCCAGCTGCGCGAAAACCAAGTTCTTTCGGTGGATGACGTGCAGCTGGCGGTGCTGGAGCCGACCGGCAAGCTGTCCGTGATCCCGAAGGATTCCCAGTCCGCCGGTTCGTCGTCCCCGTCCCGCGGGGGGGCGGACGGACCACCGAAGTCCAGCCCGCAGGCAAGTTCCCGGCGTGCCGGGGAAAATGGAGGAAAGAAGGAAAAGGCGGACAACCGGCCGAAAATCCGGTACGAACTTCTGCCCGTTCCCCTCATCATGGACGGCGAGGTGCAGGACGAGAACCTGCAGCGCATCGGCAAGACGCGGTTCTGGCTGAAAAGGGAGCTGAAGCGGCACGGCGTAAACCGGTTCGGAGACGTGTTCTACTGCAGCGTCGACCATCGCGGCAAGCTTTTTGTCGACCGGAAGGATTGAGAACAGGCGATTCGGGAAAAACCGGCCGGTCAACGTCCGATCGAACCGTCAAAACGAAAGATCGTCCCGGTCAGCGAAACAGACGGCCGATGAACGGAAGCCGGGCCGCGTCGTGACGGTCGACCACCCCGAGGGGAACGAGGGTCAGGATGTACAGCGAGGCGGCGGCGGCCGCCGCCGCCATGAGGTTCAGTGTGTCGGCGGGCAGCGCGCCGAGGTTCCAGATCCAAAGCGCGGCCGCGCCGGCGATGACGGTCCCGGCTCCGATTTTGACAAAATCGGCGGGACGCAGGCGCAGCCCGGTCAGCCTGGCGACGCTCACCCAATGGAGAAGGGTGACGAGGGCCATGTTGACGCCCATGGCGATGGCAGCGCCCCGGATGCCGAATCGGATGTCCGACGCCAATTGCACGATCAGCGCCAGCTTGACGGCGGCGCCAAGCAGCGAGTTCACCAGCGCGACGCCGGGGCGGTCCAACGCCTGCAGCGCCGCCTGCAGGGGCGGCTGCATGTACAGGAAAATGGAGAACGGCGCCAGCAGGCGAAGCAGACCGGCGATGTCGCTCTGCCCATACAGCAGGGCGCACAGCGGTTCGGCCAAGACACCCATCAGCATCGCGAAAGGGGCGCCGGCTGCCACGGACAGCCGCAGCGATTGATGCAAACGTTTGCGGATGGCTGCCGCGTCGTCCCGCGCCGCCGATTCGGCGAGGGAGGGCACGAGGGAGACGGCCAGGGAATAGGTTAGGGCGCCCGGCAGGGTGAGCAGGGGAACGATCATCCCCTGGAGGGCGCCGTACTGGGCGGTTGCCAATGCCGTCGCCACGCCGGCGGCCGCCAGGCTGCGCGCCGTAAGGATGGATTCGAGCAGATAGGATAGGGAGCCGATCATCCGGCTGCCCGTCACCGGCGCGGCGATGCCGACCAGCCGGCGGGTCACGGACGGCGTGCGACCGAAGAAGTACGCGGAATCCCCCGAACCCGCCGGGACCACTCGCCTGGCCGCGGCGCTCCGTTCCCGTTCCCCGCGAAACCAGAACCACAGGGAAAGAAGCCCGGCGATTTCCCCCGCCACCATGCCCAGGACCGCTCCGGCCGCGGCCCGTTCCAGCCCCCAGGGCAGGAAGAGCCAGGCGAAAAACAGCGTCAGGGCGATCCGCACCAGCGTTTCCACCGTCTGCGAAATCGCCGACGGAATCATGTTGTGCCTGCCCTGAAAATAGCCACGCCATACCGACGATACCGCCACCACCGGCAGTGCCGGCAGCATAGCCAGAAACGGACCGCGCACGCGGTCGTCGGTCATGACGCGTTCCGCCACCCAGTCGGACAGCGCGTAGCAGATGCCCGCCGCGACCAGGCTGAATCCCCCCGCCAGCGCGAGGGCCGTGACGAGCACGCGCCGGACGCGAGCCTCGTCGCCGCGCGCCTCCGCCTCGGCCACGAGTTTGGCCACGGCGAGAGGCAGTCCGCCGGCGATGACCGTCAGCACCACGATGAGGAACGGATACACGAGCTGGATCAGGCCGACGCCCTCCGCCCCGATCATGCGAGGCAAGGCGATGCGCGGGACGAAGCCGAGCAGCCGGTTGACGACGCCGGCGGCCAGCAGGATGATGGCGCCCTGGAGAAAGGTTTGCCTGCGGAGCGACAAAGGCCCCCCTCCCTTCCCTGTTCAGTCATGTCTATGCGCGGGTTGTCCCCGTTCATGACATGACCGCCTCCGATCGCGGAGCCGGCAGGAATTCACGGGATCGGCAGGAATTCGCAGCAGCCGCAGCGAAAAGATTTAGACGGGAGGGATTCGCCAGTGGCCAGGCGGGATCGGAAAATTGCGGAACACGAAGCGCTGACGGGAGAACACGACGGAGCCGCGCCGGAGAGCGACCATGAAGATGAAGCGATGCCGAATGCTCTGCCGGAGAGCGAATCATCAACCGGACAGATGCCGGAAACCGCCCCGGACAGCGACGTCGATGCGACCGGACAGACGCCGGAAGCCGTCGGGGAGAACCTGTCCGATGCGGAGCTGAACCGGATGATCGAGCAGCTGTGCGACAGCAAGGCCGAAGAATTGCGCCTTCTGGGTTACGAAGAGGTGAGCGGAGAGGACGTCTGGGCCTGCGTCAGCGACGGATACCGCAAATCCGGCATGCCGCCGCTTTACCAGGTTGTCAACGACATTCTGTCCCTCAAGCCGACCCGGTTCATGAACTACATCACGCTGAACATGTATCGCGGCGGAGGTCTGTGATGCCGGTCTCCGCGTGCTGACCGGAAGGCCGCCCCATGCGGGGCGGTTTTCCTTGTTGCGACGGGCTTCGCCGGTTTTCGGGAATCCTTCGGTCAAATTGACTTCCTTTTTCACGGATCGTTATAATAGGGGCATTGGGAATGGAAAGGGGTCGGCGGTTTTCATGAAGCGCCTGCTCGCGTTTGTGCTGGTCGTCGTCGCTTCGTTCGCCGTCATCGCGGCGACGACGCCGGGCATCATCCAGGGAACGAAGCTGGGTCTCGATCTGAAAGGCGGCTTTGAAATCCTGTACGAAGCGGAGCCGTTGCAAGAGGGCGGCGTCGTGACGCGGGAACTCTTGAAACAGGCGGCGCTCAGCATGGAAAAGCGCGCCAACCGGACCGGCGTTGCCGAGCCGGAAGTGACCACGGAAGGAAACAACCGTATCCGCGTCAAAATCGCCGGTGTGGTCGACGAGGAAAAGGTGCGCTCGATCATCGGGCGCCCCGCGGAGCTTCAGTTCCGCAGCGCCGACGGCTGCAAGCCCGAGGAAGGATACTGCAAGGTCGAATTGTACGGTTCCGATTTTGTCGAAGGCCAGGCCAAGGTGGAGTTCGACAACCTGAGCCGGCCTGTTGTCACCATCCAGGTGAAGAACAAGGAAAGATTCGCGGAGATCACCGGACGGCTGATCGGCAAGCCCCTGGCGATCTATCTGGATGACGAGCTTATCTCCGCCCCGGAGGTCCAGGGCCGGTTCACCGACGGCACGGCGATGATCACCGGACAGAGGACCATCGAGGAAGCGCGCGAACTGGCGGAGATCATCAACCTCGGCGCGCTGCCGCTCAAGCTGACGGAGAAATACGCCCAAAGCGTGGGTCCGACGCTGGGCCAGCTGTCGCTGCAGCAGACGCTGCTCGCGGGCGGTATCGCCTCGGTGCTCATCCTGATTTTCATGATCGTTTTTTACCGCCTCCCGGGCGTGGTGGCCGCCTTTTGCCTGATCGTGTTTACGTGGCTGCTCTTGGCCATCTTCTACCTGATGGGCGTCACCCTGACGCTGCCGGGCATCGCCGCGTTCATCCTGGGGATCGGCATGGCCGTGGACTCCAACATTATTTCGGCCGAGCGGATCAAGGACGAGATCAGGGTGGGCAAAAGCGTGGCTTCCGCGGTCAGGCAGGGATCCCGCCACAGCTTCCGAACCATCGTGGACGCGCACCTGACCACGGTCATCGCCGCCGCCGTGATGTACGTCATCGGCGCGGGCGGTCCCGTGCGCAGTTTCGCGGTCGTCCTGATCGCCAGCATCGCGGTCAACATGCTGACCAATGTGGCGCTTCCCCGCTTCCTGCTGCCGTTGCTTGTCAGAAGCGGACGGTTCGCCAAGGTCGGGCACTTTGGCGTGAAGGAGAGTGAAGTGGGTGCGCTTTAATCCCTGGAAGCTGGATTACATCGGGCTGAGGAAGTACACGATGGCGGTTTCTGCCGTGCTCGTCCTGTTGAGTGTCCTTTTCTTCGCGATTCTGGGACTCAATTACGGCATCGATTTCCGTTCCGGGACGACGGTGGACGTCGCCCTCAGCCGCCCGGTGGATAAGGCTGCAGTTGAACGGTTTTTGGACGAAGGCCAGTCGGAATGGGGCGAGTATGTGCTTACTCCCGGAAACGAAAGGCTGTCCATCCGCTTCAAGGAAGTGCTGAACGCGCAGCAGCAGACGTCTTTCCGCGCGGCGTTCCAGTCCGGGCTGGACGCGGACGCATCGTTCGAGATGTACGTCGTCGGCGTCGACATCGCAAGGGAGCAGCAGGAGAAGGCGCTGTGGGGCGTGCTTTTCGCCAGCGTCGGGATTTTGATCTACGTGGCGATCCGCTTCGAATGGCGCTTCGGCCTGGCGGCCATCGTCGCGCTTTTGCACGATGCGATCGTCGTCATCGGCGCCTTTTCCCTTTTCCGGCTGGAAGTGAACATGCCGTTCATCGTCGCCGTGCTGACCGTCATCGGGTACTCCATCAATGACACGGTGGTCATTTTCGACCGGATTCGGGAAAATCTCCGCTTTGCCAAGATCAAGACCCATGCCGACCTGGCCAATGTGGTGAATATGAGTGTCCGGCAGACGCTGACCCGTTCCATCAACACGGTCGTTACCGTGCTGCTTGGGGCGGTCCTGCTGTTTGCCCTGGGCAGTCCGTCGATCCGCCTGTTTTCCCTGGCGATCATCATCGGACTGGCGGCCGGCACCTATTCTTCGATCTTCGTCGCCAGCCCGTTGTGGTTTGAGCTTCGCAAGCGCATGAAGGCGAAAAAACCGGCCAAGGCGGCGGCCGCGTCCTGACCGAGGGCAACGGGGAGGGAACTGGCGCGTGTTGAAGGCGGTACGGAAAACGGATGAATGGATGCGGCGCGGCGCGTTGCTGCAGGCCCTGTCGCTGACGGGGCTCGCGGCGGCCAAGGGCGCCGCCGCTTTTGCCACGGGAAGCAAGGGACTTTTGGCCGACGCCTGCCATTCGGCCGCCGACGCCGCGCATGCGTTCTCCGGTCTGTATGACGCGCATCGTCCGGCCACCGGATCGGCCTGCCGCCGGCCCGCCGGAGGCGCGGTTTCCGTCGTGCTGGCGTCGCTGGTCATTGTCGCCGGGCTGGAAGCGGGGCTGCATGCCCTGAGGACGCTGGCGGAAGGGCCGGAAAGGGCGCCGGACCTGGAGGCGGCGGCGGTCGTCGCGCTGGCGATGGCGATTCGGGGGCTGCTTCAGCGCGCCAAAAAAAAGTACGGTTTTCGTCCGGGCTATCGCCCGCATTCGTCCCACGGTCATGAAAGCCGCTGGGACGTGTTCGCCTCGCTGGCCGCGCTGGCGGGGATCCTGGGGGCGCAAGCCGGGGAATGGCTCGAAATGCCCGCGCTTTACGCCCTCGATCCGGCGGCCGGCATTCTCGTGGGCGCGCTGGTCGTGCGAAGCGGCTTGCATCTGGCCGTGGCGGCGTTCAGGTCTTCCGAGGACGTGGTGCTGACCGAAGGCTTCGACGTGCAAATGCTGAGGGAAACGGTGCTCCGGATGGACGGCGTGGTCGCCGTGGACGATCTCAAGGTACGCGAACATGGACATTACGTCGTGGCGGACCTGGTGGTACGGGTGAATCCGCGAATCAGCGTGATGGAGGCGCACGACATCGCCGCACGGGTGCGCCGCCATTTGACGCGGCGCTTCCTGCACGTGGCCGACGCCATCGTTCACGTCCAGCCTTATGAACCGTGCTATCCTTACAAGACCAATCTGCAGGACGAGGAAACTCCCACCCTGCTCCAATAAACGCGGGGAGTGGAAGCCGGCTTTGGATCGACCCAGGTACCGATGGGAATGGACGGAAGCCGATGCCGCCGCCGAGGCGGCGCTGGCCGGGACCCTCAAACTGCCGCGTCTGGTGGCGCGGCTTCTTGCCGCGCGCGGATGGACGTCTCCGGAGGAAGCGCGGCTTTTCCTCGAAGCGGGGGAAGAAGCGTTTCACGATCCCTGGTCGATGAAGGATATGGGCGAGGCGGTAGAGCGCATTCGCAGGGCCCTGCGGGACGGGGAACGCCTGTTGGTTTACGGAGATTACGACGCGGACGGGGTCTGCGCGTCCGCCCTCATGATCCGCCTGTTACGACGGCTGGACGCGGCGTTCGACGTCCGCATCCCGAACCGGATGAGGGAAGGATACGGCCTGAACCGGGAAGCCGTCGACCGGGCGGCGGAAGACGGCTTCCGGCTGATCGTGACGGTGGATAACGGCATCAGCGCCGTGGAAGAAATCGCTTACGCGAGGGAGCGGGGCATCGACGTGGTGGTCACCGATCACCACGAGCCGCCTGTCGTGCTGCCGGAAGCGGTCGCCCTGGTGAATCCGAAGCGGGCGGACTGCCCTTATCCGTTCAAGGGACTGTCCGGAGCCGGCGTGGCGTACAAGCTGGCGCACGCGCTGCTCGGCCGGCACGAGACGGAATTCGCCGATCTGGCTGCCATCGGTACCGTGGCGGATCTCATGCCCCTCCTGGACGAAAACCGGGCATTGGTGCGCATCGGGCTGGAACGGCTGCGCGAAGCGGCTTCGCCCGGGCTCAAAGCGCTGGCGGAAGCGTGCGGCTTCGACCCGGCCGCCCTGAGCAGCGGACGCATCGCCTTCGGCCTGGCGCCGCGCCTCAACGCGGGCGGCCGGCTGGAGTCGGCGGACGGCGCCGTCCGCCTGCTGGTTACGGAACGGAAGGAGGAAGCCGCGCGGCTGGCGCGGGAACTGGATCGGCTCAACCGGGAACGGCAGCAGCTGGTGGAACGGACGCTGGCGGAAGCGGAGGAGCTCGTCGTGCGGGAGGCGGTACGGCGCGGCGGAGAGCCGCCCGGCTTCCTGACGGTATCCGACGCCTCGTGGAACCCGGGCGTGGTGGGGCTGGTGGCCGCCAGGCTCGCCGAAAAGTATAACAGGCCCGCGCTGGTGTTGGCGGAAGACGCCGAGACGGGACTGTGCCGGGGTTCGGCTCGTTCCGCCGGCGATTTCGATCTGCACGCGGCCTTGACGGTCTGTGCCGATCTGCTTGAGCATTTCGGCGGCCACCGCGCGGCGGCGGGCCTGACCGTGCGTCGGGAAATTCTCGAAGAGCTTGCGTCGCGGCTCGCCGCGCTGGCGGAAGAGCGGCTTTTGCCCGAAGACCGCGTTCCGCGCAAAAAAGCGGACATCCAATGTACAGCGGACGAACTGACCCTGGAAGCGGCGGAGCAGCTTACGAAGCTGGAGCCGTTCGGCCAAGGCAATCCTGCGCCGGTGCTTGTGATGCGGGATGTGGCGGTGCGCTCGGCAAGGGCCGTCGGCGCGGACGGCAAACACCTGAAGCTCACCCTGGAACAAGGCGGCTTCACCGTGGAAGCCATCGGGTTTGACATGGGAGAACTGCTTCCCTGGCTGGCCCCCGGCGTGGTCGTGGATCTGCTCGGCACCGCCGCCGTCAGCGAATGGCAGGGTACGAGGCAGGTGCAGCTGCAGCTGAAAGACATCCGGTACGCGGGCATGCAGGTGCTGGACCGGCGGCGCGAGCGGCTGACGGAAACACGCATGGCCGGGCTTTTGGGAACGGCCCCTGACGGATGCGCCCTCGTGTGCGATTCGGCCCTGGAGGCGGAAGCCTGGCGGCGCCGCCTGCCGGAAGGGGTGCCGGTTTTCTGCTACGCCGATCTGGCGTCGGCTGTCACCGTGCAGGAGACGGGACGGGACCGGACGGACGAAACCGCCGCTGCCGGCGGTTCGCTGCCGGCGGTCCGCCACCTGGTGCTGGCCGGCCTGCCCGAAGGCGGGGCGGAGGCGGAAGCGACCGCCCGGCTGCTGGCCGGATTGGAGGACCTTGCATCCGTTCACGTGCATGCGGGAACGAGACCGCCCGGGACTCCGGACCGGACGGACCGCGGCGTTCCGGACCGTAAAGATTTCGCCGAGGCGTACGCCCTCTTCCGCGCCAAGGGCGCCTGGCCGGACGCCCCGGATAGCTTCCTGCGGGAAGTATCCGAACGGATCGGCCGGCCGCTTGCGGTGGTGCGCGTGATGCAGGACGTGTTTGAGGAACTCGGCTTTTTGCGGGTGGAAAACGGATGGGTGACGATGGAGCCTTCCCCTGCGAAACGGGATCTGTCCGAATCCGTCCGTTACCGCGAGGCCAGGCATCGCTGGACCGGCGAAAGGCTCGCCCGCCTGCCGGCCGAAGCTTTGGCGGAATGGATGCGCCAGGCGCGCCGCAAGGAGTGAAAGCCGGCTCCGGAAGCGGCGGCCGCGCATGGAGGACACGCATCAGAGAAAGGAGCAATCCGCACATGAACTTCAAGGAGTACATAAGGGTCATCCCGGACTTTCCGCAGCCGGGCATCCGGTTCAAGGACATCACGACGCTGCTGAAGGACGGGGCGGCTTTCCGGGCGGCGATCCGGGCAATGGCGGACGCGGTGGCGGACAGGAACATCGAGCTGGTGGCGGGACCGGAGGCGAGGGGATTCGTCATCGGGGCTCCGCTTGCCCTGGAGCTCGGCGTCGGCTTTGTGCCGATCCGCAAAAGCGGCAAGCTTCCGGCGGAGACGGTGGAGGCGTCCTACAACCTGGAATACGGCACCGACCGGCTGGCGGTCCACAAGGACGCCGTCCGGCCGGGGCAGCGGGTGCTGGTGGCCGATGATCTGCTGGCCACCGGGGGAACCATCGAGACATGCGTCAGGCTGCTCAGACAGCTGGGCGCCGAGGTGGTCGGCGCCTCGTTTCTCATCGAGCTCGGTTACCTGAACGGCAGAGACAAGATGGAGGACGTCAACGTGTTTTCGCTGGTGCGTTACGATTGACGCCGGCGCCCGCGGCGGCAACGGCTTTGTGCGCTTCGGCGATGGTGCCTCCGCCAAGGCAGACTTCGCCGTCGTAGAACACCACCGCCTGTCCAGGAGTGATGGCCCGCTGCGGCTCGTCGAAGGCGACATCCCAGCGCCCGTCGGGCCGCGGCGTCACCGTGACCCCCTGGTCGGGCTGGCGGTAGCGGAACTTGGCGGTGCAGCGGAACGGGCCGTCCGGTCGGCTGCCCCCGATCCAGTTCACGTCCTCGGCGGTAAGGCCGACGGAGAACAGGGCGGGATGGCGGTGGCCCTGCACCACGTACAGCACGTTGAGCTTAAGGTCCTTGTCCGCCACGAACCAGGGTTCCCCGTTGCCGCCGCCTCCGATGCCGAGCCCGTGGCGCTGCCCGATCGTATAGTACATCAGCCCCTCGTGGCGGCCTTTCATTTCCCCCGTGTCGAGGTCGACCATGTCCCCCGGCTGGGCCGGCAGAAATTTGCGGAGAAACTCCCGGAAATTCCGCTCGCCAATGAAGCAGATGCCGGTGCTGTCTTTCTTGCGCGCCACGGGCAGGCCGGCTTCTTCGGCGATGCGCCGCACTTCCGGCTTGGTCAGATGGCCGATGGGGAAGATGGCGCGGGAAAGCTGCTTTTGGGTCAGCGCATGGAGAAAGTACGTCTGGTCTTTGTTGCCATCCGCGGCGCGCAGAAGCCGGTATTCCCCGCCGGCGAAGGCGGCGCGGGCGTAGTGCCCGGTGGCGATCATGTCGGCGCCGAGGCTTTGGGCGGCCTTCAGGAACTCCCCGAACTTGATCTCGCGGTTGCACAGCACGTCCGGGTTGGGCGTGCGCCCTTTCCGATGTTCTTCCAGGAAATAGTCAAACACCTTGCGCCGATACTCTTCTTCAAAGTTGATCGTATAATGGGGAATGCCGATGAGGTCGCATACGCGGCGGACGTCCTCCGCATCCCGGTCCGCGGTGCAGACGCCATTCTCGTCGGTCTCGTCCCAGTTTTTCATGAACATGCCGATGACGTCGTAGCCCTGCCGTTTGAGCAGGAGCGCGGCGACGGAAGAATCCACGCCCCCGGACATGCCGACGACGACCCGGGTTGACGCGGGATCCGCGCGATGAGGTTCCACCATCGGATTCACCCCCTGAAAATATTGATTGCCCACATTTCCTCCATCTATGATATGATAGCTATGATATGGGGATACTTTTACTATAAACCAACCAATGGCTGATGTCGAACGCAGCGAATCATACGGGAACGAGGTGCCGGACTGGTGAAAATCTCCACCAAGGGCCGCTACGGCCTGACCATCATGATGGAGCTCGCCGCGAAATACGGTGAAGGTCCGATCTCGCTCAAAACCATCGCCGAAAGGAACGGACTGTCGGAGCACTATCTGGAACAGCTGATCGCCCCGCTGCGCAACGCCGGGCTGGTGAAAAGCGTGCGCGGCGCCTTCGGCGGTTACGTGCTCACCAGGGAGCCGGAGAAAATCACGTCCGGGGACGTGATCCGAATCCTGGAAGGGCCGATCAGCCCTGTGGATTTCACGGAGGAGGACGACCCGGCAAAGCGCGACCTGTGGCTGCGCATCCGGGACAGCATCGCCCAGGTGCTGGATTCCACGACGCTCCGCGATTTGATCCAATACCGGGACGACGGCCGCCAAACGGACGCCTACATGTTCTACATCTGATCCCCGCCGCCGCGGGGTTAGGACGTCAGGGGAGTAAGGCATGACGAAACCGATCTACTTCGACCACGCGGCGACGACCCCCATGCACCCCGCAGCTTTGGAAGCCTTCGCTGAAGCCGCCCGGAACGGGCCGCTCAATCCGTCCAGCGTGCACGTTTTCGGGCGCGCCGCCCGCAAGATCCTGACCGGAGCCCGCGACCGGATCGCGGCGATCCTCGGCTGTGAGCCGCATGAACTGGTGTTTACCGGCGGCGGAACGGAAAGCGACAACGCCGCCCTTGCCGGTGCCGCCCGGGCGCAGCGGGAGCGGGGGCGGACAGGCATCGTGACTACCGCCGTCGAACACCCGGCGGTGCTGGAGACTTGCCGGCGCCTTCAGGAAGAGGGTTTCCGGGTGACGTTTCTGCCGGCGGATGAACACGGCCTCGTCCGGGTCGCCGACGCGGAGGCGGCCATCAATGAAGAGACGGCCGTCGTCTCCGTCATGACCGTCAACAACGAAACCGGCGCGCGGCAGCCGGTGGAAGAGATCGGCGCGGTCGCCCGCAGCCGGGGCGCGCTGATGCATACGGACGCGGTCCAGGCGCTGGGGCATGAAAAAATCCGACTGGCCGAATGGCCGGTGGATCTGGCGAGCTTTTCCTCGCACAAGGTGGGCGGGCCCACCGGGGTCGGTCTCCTCTACGTGCGCGACGGCACGCCGTTCCGGCCGCTACTGCACGGAGGCCCGCAGGAGCGCGGCCGCCGCGCGGGCACGGAGAGCGTGCCCGCCGTAGCCGCCTTTGCCAGGGCCCTGGAGCTGGCCTGTGCGGAACGCGAAGAGCGGACGCTGCAGGCTTCCCGCGTGCGCGACGCCCTGCTCGCCGGCTTTGCGGCCGAGCTGCCTTCGGGATCCTGGGCGGTCAACGGCCACCCGGAAAAGCGGGTTCCGCACATCCTGAACGTCAGCTTTCCGGGCGTACCCTCGGCGACGATGGTGATGAACCTGGATCTGGAAGGCGTGGCCATTTCCGCGGGGTCGGCCTGCAGCGCGGGATCGCTCCGGCCCTCCCACGTGCTCGCCGCCATGGGCCTGCCGGAAGAAAGGGTGCGCTCCGCCGTCCGGTTCAGCTTCGGATTGGGCAATACTACGGAAGAGGCGGCAAAAGTCGCCAAACTCGTTGCAACCATTTTGGCGCGTCTTTCGTAAGTATTTAGGAAGGCGTCCGAACGGGAGTGTGCCGTTTGATTCGCCAAGCCCAACATGTCATCGGTCTGCCCGTGCTGCACGCCGGCGGCGGGAAGGTCGGCCGGGTGCAGGACGTCTGGTTCGACGAATCGTGGCGCCTGTGCGGCGTCGTGCTTCGCGATCGCTTCCCCTGGCCGAGGCGCTCCGTGCGCGTCGTCCGCAAGGAAAGGATCGCGTCCTGGGGGGACGACGCCCTGATGGTCGACGGGACGGACGCGGTGGAGACGCTGGACGGAAAGCGCCCGCTCCGGACGTTTGACTCCGGTCCCGTCCGGTTGAGGGACAGGCCCGTCTACACCGTTGACGGACGGGTGCTGGGCCGCGTATCCGATGTTTATTTTCGTCCCGAAGAGGATAAACCGTGGATAGGATACGAACTGACGGACGGATTCCTCGTGGACGTGACGGAAGGCCGTCGCAGGCTGTTTTTGCCCGAGGACGCGGAAGTGGTCATCGGGGAAGACGCCATACTCGTGCCCGCTTCCTGCGAGCGGGTGCTGGAGAGAAACCATAAAGAGCAAGGTGAAGGCTTATGATGAGATGCCCCAACTGCAATTCGAGGGATATCGGAAAGATCGGCTCCCATCAGTATTATTGCTGGAGCTGCTTTATCGAACTGACCGTCAACGGCGACAAGATGTCGGTCTATCAGGTGGAAGAAGACGGCACCCTCAGTTCGCTGGACGATCTTTTCTTCGACGGTCCGGCGGAATCGCAGGTCCACGCCAACTGACCCCGCGGCGGAGGCCAACGTCTTTCGCCGTTTCCCGGGAGAATGACCCCCGGGGACAAGTACATATACTTTGGGTGAAACCGCCGCGTCTTCTCGCGTGCGAAAGCGGGTGATGCGCTTGCGCCGTTTTGCCCAAAGCCGTCTTTTTGTCTTTCTTCTGTACGGCATCCTGGTGCTGCTTTTTTTGCATCTCCTCTCCCTCGTACGGCCGATGCTGCTTTCGGTGTACGGTTTCCTGAAAGCCGTCCTCGCCCCGTTTCTCATCGCGATGATCATTTCCTACGTGCTGCATCCCGTCGTTTCGCTGCTGCACGGGCGGAAGGTGCCGAGAACCGCGGCGGTGCTGCTCATTTACGCGGTGTTTATTTTTGTCTGCACCGTGTTCCTGCTCAACGTCGTGCCCATGCTGATGGACCAGTTCCGCGAGCTGAGCGGGTACATGCCGGAACTGACGGTGAAGACGCAGCAGATGATGGACGAGTTCAACAACAGCCGCTGGCTGCCGCAGAGCGTCCGCGACGGCATCAACCGGTCCCTGGCCGCGCTGGAAAAGCAGATCGAGGAATGGATCGCGGGTTCCCTGAACAACATCGGCCAGATGGTCAACACCCTGTTTGTCTTTGCCATCGTGCCGTTTTTGGCCTTCTACATGCTGAAGGACATGGACGTGTTCGAGCGGGCGGCTTTGCATTACGTTCCCCGCGCCCGCCGCGCCGCGGTGGTGCGGCTGCTCCGCGACATCGACCAGGCGCTGGGCAGCTACATCCGCGGCCAGTTCATCGTTTCGCTGGCGGTGGGCATTCTCGCCTACATCGGCTACCTGATCATCGGCATGCCGTACCCGCTGCTTATGGCAAGCTTCGTCGCGCTGTTCGAAATCATTCCGTACCTGGGCCCGTTCCTCGGGGCGCTGCCCGCGCTGATCATGGCGGCCACCATTTCGTGGAAAATGGTGTTCCTGGTCGCGCTCGTCAACCTCATCTGCCAGAACCTTGAAAGCAATGTCATCAGCCCGCAGGTGGTGGGGCGCACCCTGCACATCCATCCGCTCACCATCATTTTCGTGCTGCTGGTGGGCGGGGAACTGGCGGGCGCCGTCGGCCTCATCCTCGCCGTGCCCGTCTACGCCGCACTCAAGGTCGTGTTCCAGCACCTGTTCGCCTACTACATCCGCCGAAAAACCGTTTGACATGGGGAAAACGGGTTGTCTATAATAACTTTGATCGCGCAAAAAATCCGTAAGCCTGCGAGATTCCGACGCCAGTTAGGCGTTTTATTTTTGCGAACCGGAGGATGACCGATGAAACCGCTCACCGCCGCCGAAATCCGCGCCAAATGGCTGGATTTTTTCCGCAGCAAGGGACATCATATCGAGCCGAGCGCTTCGCTCGTGCCGCACAACGACCCTTCGCTCCTGTGGATCAACGCCGGCATGGCGCCGCTCAAGCCGTACTTCGACGGGCGGATGAAACCGGCAAATCCGCGCATCGCCAATTCGCAAAAGTGCATCCGCACCAACGACATTGAAAATGTCGGCAAAACCCGGCGGCATCATACGTTTTTCGAGATGCTCGGCAACTTTTCCATCGGCGACTACTTCAAGAAAGAAGCGATCGCGTGGGCATGGGAATTCCTGACGGACGAAAAATGGATCGGGTTCGATCCCGAGCGGCTGTCCGTGACCGTCCATCCCGAGGATGATGAGGCCTTTCGCCTTTGGCACGAGATGATCGGTCTGCCCGAATCGCGCATCTACAAGGAACCGGGCAATTTCTGGGACATCGGCGAGGGGCCGTGCGGTCCCTGCACGGAAATTTTCTACGACCGGGGCGAAAAGTACGGCGACCCGTCCGATCCGGAGTGCTATCCGGGCGGCGAAAACGAGCGCTACCTTGAAGTGTGGAACCTGGTGTTTTCCCAGTACAACCACAACAAGGACGGCAGCTACACGCCGCTGCCCAGCAAGAACATCGACACCGGCGCGGGGCTGGAGCGCATCGCCTCGATCCTGCAGGACGTCGATTCCAACTTCGACACCGACCTGTTTCAGCCGATCATCCAAAAAATGTGCGCCATCGCGGGCGTGCGTTACGGCGACGACGAAGCGAAGGATGTGGCGCTTAAAGTCATCGCCGACCACATCCGTGCGGTCACCTTCGCCGTGGGCGACGGCGTGCTGCCTTCCAACGAAGGCCGCGGCTACGTCATCCGCCGGCTGCTCCGCCGCGCCGTGCGATACGGCCGGACGATGGGCGTAAACCGTCCGTTCATGTGGGAGCTGGTGGAAACGGTCGGGCGGATCATGGGCGATTTCTATCCCGAAGTCCGGGAAAAACGGGAGTTCATCGAGCGGGTAATCCGCACCGAGGAAGAGCGTTTCCACGAGACGCTGGAGGAAGGCCTCGCCATCCTCGCCGGGCTGTGCGACCAGGCGCAAAGCCGGGGCGAAAGCGTCATCGACGGACGGGACGCGTTCCGGCTGTATGACACCTACGGATTCCCCCTCGATTTGACCGTGGACTACGCTGCCGAGCGGGGCCTGACCGTCGACCGGGAAGGTTTCGAGGCGGCGATGGAGGAGCAGCGGGAGCGGGCCCGCGCCGCCCGGAAGGATACCGGCGGCATGCAGGTGCAGGGCGGGCCGCTTGCGGATTTCACCGCGGCCAGCGAATTCGTCGGCTACGAGACGGTGACGGCCGAGGCGGAAGTGATCGCCCTGGTGGTGGACGACCGCCTGGCGGAAGAAGTGCCGGACGGCGGACGAGCCCTGGTCATCCTGGACCGGACGCCGTTCTACGCGGAAAGCGGCGGCCAGGTGAGCGACCGCGGCGAACTGCGCGGCGAAAGCGTCGTGGCGGCCGTGGAAGCGATGAGCAAGGCGCCCATGGGGCAACACGTGCACCATGTGACGGTGAGGGGCGGCAAACTTCGCGTGGGCGACAAGGTCACCGCGTCCATCGACGCGGCGGCCCGCGCCGACATTGTCCGCAACCACACGGCCACGCACCTTCTGCACAAGGCACTGAGGGAAGTGCTCGGCAACCATGTCGCCCAGGCCGGTTCGCTGGTGGAAGCCGAACGGCTGCGGTTTGACTTTTCGCATTTCGGTCCCATGTCGGAAGAGGAGCTGGCGGAAGTCGAGCGCCGCGTCAACGAGCGGATCTGGCAGGGCATCGATGTGACGATCGCCCGCATGCCGCTTGCGGAAGCCAAAGCGATGGGTGCCATGGCGCTGTTCGGCGAAAAATACGGCGACATCGTCCGCGTCGTGAGCGTGGGCGATTACAGCATCGAGCTGTGCGGCGGCTGCCATGTGCGCAACACCGCCCAGATCGGGATGTTCAAGCTGACCTCGGAAGGCGGCATCGCTTCCGGCGTCCGCCGCGTGGAGGCGGTGACCGGCCGGCACGCCTACGCCTACGCGAACGCCCAGGCGGGAAGCCTTCGCGAGGCGGCGGAGGCGCTGAAGTGCGCCCCCGCGGAAGTGCCGAAGCGTCTGGAGGCCATGCAGGGCGAACTGCGCCAGGCGCAGCGCGAGATCGAATCGCTGCGCGGCCGGCTGGCGCGGTTCGAAGCGGCCGGTCTTGCCGAGCAGGCGAAGACGGTGGCCGGCGTGAAGTTCGTGGCCGCCCGGGTGAAGGCCGACGGCGCCGACGCGCTGCGCGGCATGGCCGACGAACTGAAAGCCCGGCTCGGCTCGGCGGTGGTCGTGCTCGGCTCCGCATCGGAAGGCAGGGTCAATTTTGTCGCCGCAGCCACCCCCGACGTGGTCGCCAAAGGCGTCCACGCCGGCAAGCTGGTCAAAGAGCTCGCCGCGATGAGCGGCGGCGGAGGCGGCGGGCGGCCGGACATGGCCCAGGCGGGCGGAAAGGATCCGTCCAGGCTGGATGACGCCCTGCGGGAAGCGGAGCGGCTGGTGGCGGCGCAGCTGGGCGGCTGAACTTCCTTGAATTTTCCTGCGGATTTTCCGCGGCAACCGGAATATGTTATGATGGGGATGACGACCAGGCTGGACAAGACCGCTGGCGAGTGCGGAAAGCGAGGTGCCGTCGGTGACCCCTTCGGATGCGAACCACAGCGCCATGGACGAAACCGTCCAGTTCAGGATGGCGGCCGAACATGAGGAAGTCTCGGCCCGCGAGATCCTGCTGAAGGTTTACGACGCACTGGTGGAGAAGGACTACCATCCGATCAACCAGATCGTCGGTTATCTGTTGTCGGGCGATCCCGCCTACATTCCCCGGCACAACAATGCCCGCAGCCTGATCCGCAAGAAGGAGCGCGACGAGCTCATCGAGGAACTGGTGCGCTTTTACCTGGAAAGGCAGCGCTGACCATGCGGGCGCTCGGGCTGGATTTCGGTGAACGCCGGATCGGCGTGGCCGTCAGCGACGAACTGGGCTGGACCGCCAGCGCGGTGGGCACCGTCGAGCGGACCGGGGACGACGGCGAATTTCGCCGCATCGCCGAGATGGCGCAGCAATACCAGGCGGATGTCATCGTGGTGGGTCTGCCCGTCAACATGGACGGAACCCTCGGACCCGGTGCCGAAAAATGCAAGGCATTTGCGGAAAGACTGCGGCAAACACTAAACATGCCCGTGCATTTGTGGGATGAAAGGCTGACGACCGTCACCGCCGAACGGACCCTGATCGAGGCGGGCATGGGCAGACGCAAGCGGAAAAGGGTCGTGGACCGGTTGGCGGCGGCGGTCATGTTGCAGCACTATCTCGATTCCCGGGCGAAACGGGGGGATGAACATGAGCGATGACGTTCGCGTGAGGGACGAAGCGGAGATCATCTACATCCCGGACGAAGAAGGCAATGAGGAAGCCTTCGAGGTGATCATGCGCTTCGAGCTGGACGACGGCACCCATCGGAAGTATCTGATGGTGGTTCCGGCCGACGGGGATCCGGACGCCGAAGAGGAACAGGAAGTCTACGCGTTCCGCTACGAAGAAGACAACGACGATGAGCTGCGGCTGTATCCCATCGAGGATGAAGAAGAGTGGGATATCGTCGAGGAGACGTTCAACACGCTGATGGAAGACCTGGATGAATCGGAAGCGGAAGCCGACGCGGCTTCGGACCGCTGACGGAGGGGGCGGCCGATGGCGACCCTGCGCGAGCGGTTTGGAGAGTGGGTGACGCTCACCGAAGACGGCGAGGATGCGGAAACGTACCGCCTGCTGGAGGAACTCACCTGGAACGGCCGGCGATACGCCATCCTGCAGACGGAAGCCATGATGCGGGACGACGACATTGAAGTGATGCGCATTGTGGAGTCGCCCGACGGCGAGCCCCGGCTGGAAACGGTGGAAGACGACGGGGAATGGGAAAGCGTGGCGGAAGCGTACGACGATCTCCGTTTTGGCGGTGATGACGTTCCGTAACGCGGATGGCCGGAAACGGCCCCACATTCGAACGTTTTGATCCGGAAAGAGCGGGCAACCGCTCTTTTCCGATTGTGCATTTTTCGGTCTCCTAAGCTTCGGGAGGGAAGAGATTGGACATCGATCGTCAAGCGGACGAGCCGGTGGTCCGCGCGCCGGCGGGAGGCGGCGGACCGTCCTCCAAAGCGCGCAGGAAACGGAAAAAAGGCGGGCACCTGGTTCTCTGGTCCTTTTTCATTGCCCTCGGGCTGGTGCTGTTTTCCGCGGGCGGCGCTCTGTTCTACGTCTGGAACGGACTGCGTCCGCCGGCCGCCGCCGACGCGCCGGTCCGGGTGACGGTGGACAGGGGCATGCGCGCCCAGCAGGTGGCCGAACTCCTGGAGCGGCACGGACTGATCCGCGACGCCTGGCTGTTTGCCGCCTGGCTGAAGTGGACGGGGGAAGGCAGCCGCTTTCAGGCGGGCATTTACGAATTTGTGCCGGGGACAAGCCGCGAGGAAATCGTACGCAAGCTCAACGCGGGAGAGACGGTGGCGCCCGCCACGTACCGCTTTACGATTCCCGAAGGCTTCACGATCCGGCAGATGGCGGACCGGCTGGACAAGGCCGGTGCGGTCGGCCGGGACGAGTTTTTGAAGGCGGCGCGGGATCCTTCCCGTTTCTCCGAATTCGGATGGGTACGGGCCATTCCGGCGGACGCCGGCATCGTCGAACCGCTGGAAGGGTATCTGTTTCCTGACACCTATGAAATGCGGACCGGCAGCACCGCGGAGGACATCATCCGGCGCATGCTGGCGGAACTGGACCGCAAGCTCGGAAACCTCCCGGAAGACTGGATGGAAACGCTGGAGGAGCGGGGGCTTACCCTGCATGAACTGTTGACCATCGCTTCGCTCATCGAACGCGAAGTGGCCGTCGACGAGGAACGGCCCATCGTGTCCAGCATTATTGCCAACCGCCTGAAAAAAGGCATGCCGCTGCAAATTGACGCGACGATCCAGTATGTGCTGGACGAGCCCAAGGAAAGGCTTCTGGAAGAGGATCTCAGGGTGGACAGCCCGTACAATACCTATCAGAACAAAGGGCTCCCGCCCGGGCCCATCGCCGCGCCCGGCCTCAAATCCATCGAAGCGGCTCTTTACCCGGCGGAGACCGACTATCTGTATTACGTCACGAAAAAAGACGGCTCCGGCGAGCATCTGTTTGCATCGACGCTCAACCAGCACAACAAAAACATCCGAATCAGCGAGGAAAACGCCCGGAAGCTGCAACAACAACAGAAACAGCAACAGTAGCCCCGGCCCGGCCGGTGATCCGCATCGCCGTGATTTTAGAATTCTCATCTTTATTTTAATTTTTTTTAGATCTCTTTTTATTTTTTTGTTGCCCCTTGCCGATATATGTCTTATGGAAATCTTTCCATGGGAGGAGCAACTGATGGGCACAAACGGTTCATCTCAGCGCGGATCACAAGGTCAACGGGAACGGACCGGGAAAGTGTCCCGGGGCCAGGGCAACAAGTTCTCGGCGGCGGCGTTAACCCCCTTTCGCTCCGTCGGCTTGAAGCTGTTTTTGATCATCTTCGCGGGCTTTCTGGTTTGTGTCGTGACCCTGGGGGTTTTCTCGGTTAACCAGTCCGGCATCATCATTCGCCAGAAGGTGGCCGACTCCAACATGGCCACGGCCCAGCAGGCCGCGGCGCGCATCGACCAGCTGCTGTCGAACTACGAGCAGCGATCGATGGAAATGATTTCAAACCAGGTTTTTGTGACCAACCTGAACCTGGCGTTTTCGACGTCGGCGACGGATTACGACCGCTATACGGCGCAGCGCGAGATCGAAACGCTGTTTAACGCCTTGCGCCTGAGCGACGACAATGTGGTGGGATTGTACGTCGTTCCGGGGGATGATGAATCGCCGATGATCGCGGCGGTGTCAGGCACCAAGCCCGCAAGGTCAACCCTGTGGGATTGGCCCTTCGTCCAGCAGGTGCTGGAACTGAGCGGCAGAGTGATGTGGGTGCCTACCATGCCGAACGGGCTCACCAAAAGTTTGGACCGCCCGACCATCGCCATCGTCCGCTCGGTTTCCGTGTTTGTCAGCAAACCGGCTTTTCTTGCCATTGAAATTTACGCCGACGTGCTGGAAAGCCCGCTGCAGGGGGTTTCCTTCGGGGAAGACAGCGTTTCCCAGTTGATCGCGCCTGGAGAATCCGGGAACGTGGTGGTTTATTCCACCGAACCGTCGGAGGTTGCAACAACGTATACATACGAAATGCCGGATGCGGGAAGTTCCGCCACGATGAACATCGACGGCACCGAAATGCTGTCAGTCGCGGGAGAGGTTCCCCTGAACGGCTGGCGGCTCGTGTCCAACATTCCCGTTTCCGAACTGGTCAAAGACGTGTCCACCATCCGAAACGTCACGGTGCTGATCTGCGTCGCTGCGATTTTGATCGCGGCCGCCATCGGCTTCTGGGTGGTGATCATGGTCGGCCGTCCCCTCGGCATGCTGCGTCGGCTCATGAACGAGGGCGAAAAAGGCAACCTGACGGTCCGCAGCAAAATCCGGCAGCGCGACGAGATCGGACAGGTGGCGGACAGCTTCAACCGGATGATGGATCAGATCACGGAGCTGGTCCGGCAAACCAACCGAATCGCGGATGACGTGCTGGACACCGCCTCCGAGCTGACGGAGGCGTCCCGCAAGACAGCGGCTTCCGCCAGGGAAATCGCCATCGCCACCGAGGAAATCGCCAAGGGGGCGACCAATCTGGCGACGGAATCCGAGCGGGGCACTGAAATGACTGCGCATATCGGCCGGCAGGTGCAGGCGGTCATCCAGGAAAACGAGGAAATGGGCCGTGCCGCTTCCATCGTGGAGGATTCGGGCCGGCGGGGCACGGAATACATGGAGGAACTGCTGACCAAAACCGCCCGGACCGAAGAAATGACCCGGTCCATGACGGCCAAGGTGGAAAGGCTCAAGGAAAGCACCGGTTCGATTCGCCAAATTCTCGAAGTGCTGAACAACATTACGAAGCAGACCAACATCCTGTCCCTGAACGCCACGATCGAAGCGGCCCGCGCCGGGGAAGCCGGCAAAGGTTTCGCGGTGGTTGCCGACGAAATCCGCAAACTGGCTGACCAATCGCGGCAATCCATCGGCGTCGTGGGCGAAATCGTGGAAAACATCCAGCGGGAAATCGAAGAAACGGTCGGCGTCATGGCCGAAGCGAATCCGCTGTTCCAGGAGCAGATCGCTTCCGTCCGCGAGGCCAGCGAGATCTTTGCCGACGTGCGGGCGCGCATGAACGATTTCGTGCAGCGGCTGGACCTGGCGACGAAAACAGTGGGCCGTCTGGAGGAAGCGCAGTCCGCGCTCAATCTGGCGATGACCAATGTCAGCGCGGTGGCGGAGGAATCTTCGGCCACCTCCGAGGAAGTCGCCTCCCTCAGCCACGAACAGCAAAACGTGTCGGAAGAGCTGGTTCGCCTCTCCGGCCGGCTGGAGACGGCATCCCAGGGGCTGCGCGATTCGCTGTCCCGGTTCACCGTCAATTGACGGCAAGCTGACAAACAATGCAACGATTCCCGAAGCGGGAGAGCCTCAAGGCTTTCCCGCTTTTGTTTTTCGCAATTCCAGAAAGATTGGCTTTTTGCGGATAGGGAAACACTGGATAGGGAAAGGCGGATAAGAAACAGCACGCCGGAGGGGGATGCCGCATTGCATGACATTGCCCGCCTCAAACGGCTTTTTTTGCTGCTGCTCATGATTGCCGCAGGTTTTGCGGTTCTGCTCGTCCGACTGCTTTGGCTGCAGCTGGGTCCCGCGGAGGGACGCCGGGCGGATGCCGCGTGGGCAACGTCGGCGGTGCGGCAGCGGGTGGATGCCCTGGTGCTCGACACGGGACGCGGGCGTTTTCTGGACCGCGAGGGGCGACCGCTGACGGGAGTTCCGGCACTGGGGGTCGCGGTGTTCCCCGGCGCCGGGGTCCGCGGGCTGGAAGACGCGCGGCTCCGGCAGCTCGCCGCCGCGCTTCGGGAGAAGCCGGAGCGGCTGGCGGAATGGCTGGAGAGTCTTCACAGGCCGGCGTTTTGGCCCGGGGAAAACGAGGCGGGACACCCCCGGGCTATCGACGGGGCGCAGGCGGAAGCGATCCGGCGCCTGGCCCTGCCGGGCGTTTACATACTCCCCTTCGCGCAGAGCCGCGCCTCCGATCTGGATCCGCTGCACGCCATCGGTTACGTTGCCCAGGATCCAGAGCGGCTGGCCTCGCTGTACGGCAGAAGAATCGGCCGCCGCCGGCTGGCGCCGACAGAGCCGCTGGGCGGCGCCGGGCTGGAACGGTCCCTGGACCGTTTGCTGCACGGCGCCGGACCGGTACTGGCCGTCCGGCACCGCACCGCTGGAGGAATGGACATGGCCGGTCTTGGACTGCGGGTGATCAGGCCCGAAGCCGGCACGTTTCCCCTTCAGGTGCGTACCACCATCGACCGGCGCGTGCAGCGGGCTGCGGAGCAAGCGCTGCAGCGGGTGGGTGTCCGGGCGGGCGCGGTGGTCGTGCTGGACGCGGCAAATGCCGACATTCTGGCGATGGTGTCGCGGCCGTCCTTCGATCCCGGCCGCATCGGCTTGCCCGGCACGGACGAGCGCAACCATGCGCTGACCGGATTTCCGCCGGGTTCGGTGTTCAAGACGGTAACGCTGGCCGCCGCGCTGGAGTCGGGCGCGGCGCGGCGCAGTGAACGGTTTCGCTGTGACGGCCATTACGGGCGCTACGGGCTGAGATGCTGGAGAAGGGAAGGTCACGGCGTGCTGGACGTGAAGGAAGCCTACGCGCAGTCGTGCAACGTGGCGTTCGCCGCCATGGCGGAGCGGCTGGACGGGCGGGCGCTGGCGGACACGGCCGAACGGCTCGGCCTGGCGCGGCGCGTCGGCTGGCATACGGAGCGGTTTGTCGACGGCCGGCCGCTGCGCCTGCTCATGGAGGAAGAGGCGGGCGCCGTGTTCGCTTCGCCCGGCGACGGGCAGGACGGGGGCGTGCGGACGGGCGCGGGGATCGGCCAACGGGACGTGCGCGTGACGCCGCTGCAGGCGGCCAATCTGGTCGTCACGCTGCTTAACGGCGGCAAGGTGCTGTCGCCGCGTCTCGTCAGCGAGATCCGCTTTGCCGACGGCCGTCTGCTTGCTCGTCTGCCGATCAGTGCCGCGCCTTCTCCCAAGGGCGCCATCCGCCGGGAAACCGCCGCTTTCCTGCTCGACGCCATGGAGGCGGTGGTCGGGGAAGGCACCGCGGCGAAGACGTTGGCTCGTCTGAAGGGGCGTGTTGCCGGCAAATCGGGTACGGCGGAAACCGGCCGCTCCGGACCGCCGCGCCATCATCACTGGTTTGTCGGATACGGTCCCCTGAACCGCCCCCAATACGCGGTGGCGGTGCTGATCGAGGACCAGCCGGCGGGAATCGGCAATCGCGCCGTCCATGTGTTCGGCGATCTGATGGCCGAACTGCTTGGAGGGAAGTCGGTGTAACCGGGCCGGCGCCTCAATCCCGGCGGCCTTCCCCGTTACCGGCGGCGTCCGCCGCCGGCTGGAACGGAGACACGTCGAATTCATCCTGCGGGAAACGGATCCAGCGGTGGAGATAGCCATGGTCGTACAGCGCCTTGAGCAGGATCACGAGCACGGGTGCCAACACAAGGCCCATCACGCCAAACAGCGAGAGGGAGATGATCATGAACGCCAGCATGGTAAAGGCGGAAACGCCGATCTTCTGGCCGGTGATGCGCGGCTCCAGAACTTGCCGGGTACCGGAGACGGCGATGAGCAGGCCGGTCAGCCAAAGGGCGAGGGAGGTGTCTCCGGTCAGAAACAGGTAGCCGATCCAGGGAACGAACAGCGTGCCGACGCCGAGCAAAGGCAGCACGTCGAGGATGCCGGCGATCAGCGCGATGGCCAGTGCGTTGGGGATCCCGAGGGCCGACAGGGCGATCAGAATGATGACAAATGTGATGCCGATGAGTGTGGCCTGCGCCTTCAGGTAGGCGGCGATGCCCCGGAACACGTGTTCTCGGAGGAAGGCCAGGGCGCGCTGAAGCGATTTGGGCGACCGCTCGGACGCAATTTTCTTCCACGTGTCGATTTCCACGCTCAGAAAGTAAGCCAGAATGATCGCGATGACAAAATTGACGATGAAGGAGGAAAGCGAAGAAAACAGGCGGACCAGCCAGTCCAGAAAAATCGTGGCCAGCCGGCTGAACAGGGCGGTCACGTAGGCGATCGCTTCGTTCAATTTCTCCGTGAGCGCCGGGTCCAGCGCTTCCAGGCGTTCCTGCAGCGACGACGTCAGGGAAGCCGCCCTTTCCTGCACCGTCAGCTGAAATCCTGGAAGGCTCTTTTGCAGTTCGCCGATCTGCCATGCGAAGATATACCCGATCCCCGTCAAAACGGCCAGGATGATGAGAATGAACACCAGGGTGCTGACGGCGGAGGCGATGGATTTGCGCAGTCCCAGGCGGTGCAGGCGTCTGGCCGGCGGTTCGATGATCAGAAAAACGAGAAAGGACAAAAACACCGGTGCGGCGATCCGGTACAGATAGCTGAAGACGTACATCACCAGCCAGACGGTAAACACCAGCACCGCGATGTCGAAGGCGGTGCGCCAATATTTTTTGTACAGCCCGATCATAGACTGTAAGCCATCCTCCTTCTTCTCGTGCCAAATACATTCCATGTTACCATGTTACATGATCGGACGGCAGCATGACCACCCGTTCCGCGGAAACCGAAGTCCCCAAATTCCGGAGGCTGTGTTAAAATAGATTCGCAGACGCAATAACGGCAGCCGCGTCCGCCGGAACGCGGAAACGCGGCGATTTTAGCGGAGGAAGGCATGGACAAGTTCCTCTGGTGGGGATTTTATTTTTTTACGTTTTACGCCTTTCTGCCGGCCCTGGTCAGCCGGATGTTCGGTTTTCGGGCGTTCCGGAAGGGCCTGGCGGAGCGGGAAATCGCGCTGACCTTCGATGACGGACCCGACCCGGTTTACACGCCCCAGCTGCTGGATCTGCTGAAGCGTCACGGAGCCAAAGCGACGTTCTTCGTGGTGGGCGCCCACGCGGAGCGCCATCCGGAACTGATTCGGCGGATGCATGAAGAAGGCCACGTGATCGGCATTCATAATTATGTTCATTTGCCCAATTGGATTCTCCGGCCGCGCGCGGTCAAGCGGCAGGTACAGCGCACCCGCGACATCATCGCGTCCATCACGGGGGAAGCTCCGAAGTATTACCGTCCGCCGTGGGGCATCGTTAACGTGTTTGACTACGCCGTGACGGGAAAACTGCAAATCGTTCTGTGGACGTCCATGTTCGGTGACTGGCGGCGCAAGGTCGGACCGGAACGGCTCTACGCCAGAATGCGGAAAAAACTCCGGCCGGGCCAGGTGTTTCTGCTCCATGACCGGGGCGACACCTTCGGCGCTGACGAGGAAGCGCCGGCGAACATGCTCCGGGCGCTGGAGCGGCTCATGGACGACGCCGCCGCCCTGGGATATCGCTTTGTCAACATGGAGGAGATGATCGCGTTGACGGAGGCGAACAAAAAAAGACGCGCATCCCGACAGGAAGACGGGAAGCACGGCGACCCCCTGGCAGGCGTCAGCTTCGGCAAACGGCTGCTCGTTTCGCTCTGGATGGTCTGGGAGAAACTGTACCATCTGATTTTCCGCCTTCGTCCGCTGGGCGACGGCTCCTCGTTCCATTACCGGATCACCAGGTACCCAGGACGGGATTTGTCGCTTGCGAACGGCGACGTCCTGAGGCGGGGCGACCGGGTGATCGAGCTGCATTTCGACAACCGGATGCTGTTTCGGTTGAGCGCGGCGGCCAGGTCGGAAATCCACACTGCCCTTCGCCTGATCCGCGTGGGGGAACAGATGCTGCCCCAGCTGGCCGCGGAATATGAGCGGTTGCCGGATCGGGAAACCATCCGCGGCGTGTACGGAATAACGCTCATCTACAAGGGGACCGAAGCGCTCGGATTCCATGTGTTCGAGCTTTCCCGCGGATGGACCCGCCGGCTGATCGGCGGATACCTGCACCTGTTGATCGCGGTTTTCCGCTCCGGGGGAGCGAGGCGCACGGAACGGTTCCCGCTGGAGCCGAAGATCGTGTTCCTGTCCAGCGAGGAATTGATGAAATGGAAAAACGGGCCGGTCCGTTCCGCCCGCCGGGCGCAGCAAAAACAAACCGGGTCCGGGCCTTCCGCAGACCCGGACCCGGCGGAAAAGGAGCCGGCGTCCCTCTGACGCTCAGATTTTCATGACGCCGCCGGAGCTGGCGGACGTGACCAGCATGGAGTAGCGCGCGAGATACCCGGATTTGACCTTGGGCTCGAAGCCTTTCCAGTTCGCGCGCCTTCTCTCCAGTTCTTCGTCGCTCACTTCGAGGGTAATTTTGCGGTTGTTCAGGTCGAGCTCAATCATGTCGCCGTCCTGGACGAAGGCGATCGGACCGCCTTCCGCGGCTTCCGGCGAAATGTGGCCGATGGAGATGCCGCGGGTGGCTCCGGAGAAGCGCCCGTCGGTGATGAGGCCGACCTTCGCGCCGAGCCCCATGCCGACGATCATCGAAGTCGGGGCGAGCATTTCCGGCATGCCGGGGCCGCCCTTCGGCCCTTCGTAGCGGATGACGACGACATGGCCTTCCTTCACCTTGCCGCCCGCGATGCCGGCAAGGGCTTCATCCTGGGAATCGAAGCAGATGGCCGGTCCCCGGTGGTATCCGCCGACGGAGGGGTCCACCGCGCCGACCTTGATGATCGCGCCGTTCGGCGCCAGATTCCCGAACAGGACGGCGAGGCCGCCTTTTTCGCTGTATGGATTGTCCAGGGTACGAATGACGACGGGGTTTCTGATTTCGCAGCCTTCCACGTTTTCCCGGAGCGTCTTGCCGGTGACCGTGATGCAGTCGCCGTGCAGGGCGCCCGGTTTTTTCAGCAGCTCGTGGAGGATGGCGCTGACGCCGCCCGCTTCGTGCAGATCCTCGATGTGATGGTCCGACGCCGGCGCGAGCTTGGCCAGGTGCGGCACCCGGTTGGCCACTTCGTTGATCCGCTCCAGCGGATATTCGATGCCCGCTTCGTGGGCGATAGCCAGGGTGTGCAACACGGTGTTGGTCGAACCGCCCATCGCCATGTCGAGGGCGAAGGCGTTGTCGATGGCTTTTTCCGTCACGATGTCCCGCGGTTTGAGATCCATTTCGATGAGTTTCATGAGCTGCAGGGCGGACTCGCGGACGAACTCCTTGCGCGCCGGATCCACGGCCAGAATGGTGCCGTTGCCGGGCAGCGCGAGGCCGAGGGCTTCGGCCAGACAGTTCATCGAGTTGGCGGTGAACATGCCGGAGCAGGAGCCGCAGGACGGGCAGCCGTATTGCTCGAGCTCGAGCAGCCCTTTTTCGTCGATCTTGCCCGCCTGGAAGGCGCCGACGCCCTCGAACACGCTGGTCAGTGACACCTTGCGGCCGTCGGGCATGACGCCGGCCTTCATCGGACCGCCGCTGACGAAAATGGTCGGAATGTTCACGCGCAGGGCGGCCATCATCATGCCCGGCGTGATTTTGTCGCAGTTGGGGATGCACACCATACCGTCAAACCAGTGGGCGTTGATCATCGTCTCCACGCAGTCGGCGATGAGCTCGCGGCTGGCCAGGGAATAGCGCATGCCTATATGGCCCATGGCGATGCCATCGTCGACGCCGATGGTGTTGAATTCAAAGGGCACGCCGCCGGCTTCGCGGATCGCTTCCTTCACGAGATTCCCGAATTCCTGCAAATGCACGTGGCCGGGAACGATGTCGATGTAGGAATTGACCACGGCGATGAACGGCTTGTCGAAATCTTCCTCGCGGACGCCGGCCGCGCGGAGCAGGCTGCGATGCGGCGCGCGGTCGAAGCCTTTCTTGATCATGTCCGAGCGCATTTTGCGGGCCATGGGGGATCCTCCGTTTCCAACGTGTCTCTATTTTTGTCATGCCAGAAAAATTCGCATGTTCAAAGTTTACCACACGGATCGACGGATTGACTACCGTCCGCGCCCGCCTCCGGGACAGCCGGCCATGCCGGTTCGCGGCGACGATGCTTCAGTCCTTTTCGGCCAGCAGGGCGGAAAGGCCGGCAAAGGGCTGGTTGGCGAAATGGCCTGTCCTGTACACCACTTCGCTTTCCGGATCGGCGTATTCCGAAAGGCGATTTTTCTTCAGCTGCAGCCGGTCGTGCATTTTCAACAGAATCTGCGCGGTATTGATCGCGTCGTCCAGAGCCCGGTGATGCGAGCCCGTAAACGGCAAGCCGAGCATTTCCAATGCGTTCATGAGGCCGATCTGCTGGTGTTTTTCCAGCCGGAGCGTTTTGGAAAGCAGTTTTTGCAGGTCGTTGTGGTTGATCATCCAGTCCAGGGGAATGCCGTGTCGTTTGCATTCGAGAATGAGCTGCCGTCGGTCGTCCGGTCCCCAGGAGCACAGGTAATATTCGGATGTCCCGATCCAGTCCGTAAAAAGGCGGATGGCTTCCGCCAGGGTCGGCGCGTTTTCCACCTGTTCCTGCCGGATGCCGGTGAAAAGGGTGGTGTCCTCGGTAAGCTTGGGGGAAACCACTGGCCGGACGAACGTCTGAAAGGTGTCGTCCGTCTGCGGCTGCCCGTTCCGGATCACGACCTTCACGGCGCCAAATTCGATGATTTCGGCCACCTGTTCCTTTTTGCGGCGCACGGACATTTCCAGGTCGTAAACGATGATGGTCACTGAAACACCCCGAATCGCTGCCGATTGTCGCGTCCGGTACGAGGCTGCGGCAAAACGGCGTGTAAAACTTTTCTCCCTATTATAGAAAGCCGTCCCGCAGGAAGCAACCGCCGCCGACGATTAAGCGGGGAGTTCCGCGCAGGGGACGATTGGCAGGGCGGATCAGCCTCAAAGAAGCCTTACGGACATATAGTCCGTTGGAAGCCCCAAAAGGTGCCATCTGCAATTCTTGCGGACATACAGTCCGTTACAGCGCGGCTAGATCAAATTGCAAACGTTTTCAACGTCTTTGGCCACCGGCTAACGGACCATATGTCCGCAAAATTTTGATGAAACCGTTTTCCTGGCGTTTTAACGGACTGTATGTCCGTAAACTTTCGCGGGTCTGGTGACAGACGCGGGTCTGGTGACAGAACGCCGGGATTCAAACCGGCGACGGTTCCTGCCCGCCGGCGGGAGCGGGAACCACGCGATAATGCACCCCGGGACGGTAAATTTCCACCGGGACAACGATCTGCCGGATGTCCGTCGTGCCTGTGGATAAGCTGGATCAGGTGCTGCACGGCCAGGCGGGCGATCGTCTCGGTATCCTGCCGGATCCAGGTGAAGTTGGGCAGATGGGCGGCGTCGAAGCCGCAAAGCAAACGGTTCTCCAGATAGTCCGGAAAATGGCGTCCCAGCATGTTCTGCAGCAGGAAGGACAATTCGCGGTTGACGCAAAAAAAAACCCGTCCACCAGAGGATGATTCCCGATGAATTCGCGGATGATCTCCTCTTTCTCCCGGGGATCCCTGACCTCCAGATCGATCATGAGCTTGTACGGGTGAAAGGACGGCGGCGGGGCTTCCGAAAAGGCGCTGTAAAAGCCGTCCAGACGGTCCAGGGTCACGCTGTTTTTGCTGTCCGGCGAGATCAGCACGATATGGCTGGCGCCCCTGGCGTGCATGTCCAGGATGGCCGCCTTCGTCACTTCCCTGTTGTTCGTGGTGACCGAGCTGGCCGGGATCCCCTTCAGGTTCCGGTCGACAAAAATAAGCGGGTATTTCCCATGGCCATCTTCACGATTTCCGCGTTGTACAGCTCGTTTTCCGACGGAAAAATGATGAGGCCTTCCGCGCCCAGGGCGAGCAGTTCCCGGATGAGTTCGGTTTCGCGGGACTGCGACTCGCGGCTGATTTTGACGATCAGCTGGCAGCCGGCTTCCTGGGTGTAGTAATCGATGAAGTTGAACAGCTCCTGGTCGATGCGATTCATCATCGTGGGCATGATCAGTCCGATCAGCTTTTTGGCCGGGAAATGGGCGGACGGATGGAACGTGTATCCCAAGGCGCTCAATGCGATCCGGTCGCTGACGAAGGAACCTTTGCCCTTGAAGCGCACGATCAGGTTCTGTTCCGCCAGTTCGTTGAGAGCGTTCTTGGCCGTGATTTGGCTGACCCGGTACATTTCCGTCAGTTCCCGCTCTGACGGCACGTGGTCCCCCGGCCGGAGTTTTCCTGCAAAAATGTCCGCCGTAATGTCGTCCACGATTTTTCGGTACAAAGTTTTGCCGCCCAAGATCGGATTACCGGCCTGCAGGATTCGGACCACAAGAGATTGTTATACTAAGGGTACTGGCCGGATACCCTGATGACGCCGCCGGACGACGATGCGCTCCTCAAGGATGTTCTTCTGGTGAAACAGATGGGCTTCAACGGCGTGCGGAAGCACCGGAAGATCGAAGATCCGAAGTATCTGTTCTACGCCGACGTCCACGGCCTGCTCGTTTGGAACGAAATGCCTTCCATGTACCGGTTTTCGGCGGAGAGCAAGCAGGCGTTGGTGCGGGAATGGCAGGAAGCGGTGGAGCAGACGTACAACCACCCGTGCGTCATCGTGCACGTTCCGCTGAACGAAAGCTGGGGCGTAAACGACATTCTGAACAACGTTCAGCAGCAGCGGTTCGCGGAAAGCCTGTACCGCCTGACCAAGGCCCTGGATTCCACGCGGCTTGTCAGCACCAACGACGGTTGGGAGATGGTCACCTCCGACCTGTGCTGCGTCCACGATTACGAGAAGAGCGGGGAGCGGCTTTTTGAAAAGTTCAGGGACAGGGACGCGATCCTGGCCTGGCAGGCCCAAGGGAAGATGCTATACGCGGACGGTTACGGCTACCGCGGGGAACCGGTGCTGCTCACCGAGTTCGGCGGCATCGCCCTGGAGGACCATCGCGAAGAAAACTGGGGATACAATGAAAAAGCGGCCGACGGCGAGGAACTCCCGGTCCGGCTGGCCAATCTGCTGGACGCGATCCGGCGCCTGGAGTATATCCGGGGATATTGCTACACCCAGCTGACGGACGTGCAGCAGGAAGCCAACGGCCTGCTGTATCCGGACCGCACGCCCAAGGTTCCGTTGGAACGGGTGCGGGAGATCATCGAACGCGGCTGAGGTCCGCCGATGCCGGCAGCCCCGGCAGGCTGCCGGCCGCTTTATTTTTTCGACTTGTAAAATTCGTGGAACAGCTTCATCAGCGCCCGCTTCTCGATGCGCGACACGTAGGACCGCGAAATGCCCAGTTCCCGCGCGATTTCCCGCTGCGTCCGCTCGCCGCCGCCCCCGTTCAGGCCGAACCGGCCGCGGATCACTTCCTGCTCGCGTTCGTCGAGGATGTCCATGTTTTCGTAGATTTTGCTTTTCTCGATCTTCAGCTGGACTTTGTCCACCACTTCATCCGGTTCCGTGCCGAGGATGTCGGACAGGGTGATTTCGTTTCCCTCTTTGTCCTGGCCGATGGGGTCGTGCAGCGAAACGTCCTTGCGGGTCTTCCGGAGGGAACGCAGGTACATCAGGATTTCGTTTTCGATGCAGCGGGCCGCGTAGGTGGCGAGTTTCGTCCCTTTGCCGGGGGAGTAGCTTTCGATGGCCTTGATGAGGCCGATGGTTCCGATGGAGATGAGGTCCTCCAGGTCCTCTCCGGTATTGTCAAATTTTTTGGGGTTGTGAACACAAATCCGCGTCATTTCCGGACGACGCCCGCTCCCTGAGAAGCGCGTCCAAGGGGCCCAGAGCCGTCACCTTCGCTTCGTCACCCTCGAACCGGATGCGGATCTCCTCCACCAGCATTTCCACGATATGGCGTTTGTCCGCAAAGGCAAGCGGCTGCCCGCCGCTTTCCGCAAACCGGCGAATATTCCGCACCAGCTCCTCCTGCGGGGCGGAAAGCTCCCGCCCGGCCCACGCGGCCAGATTTTCCTCGCATGCGGCCAGCCTGAGCCTGAGCGCCCGAAGCCCTTCGTCGATGCACCGCATTTCCCGCAGCATTTCCTCCTCGTTCACGACTTCCCGTCGGAACATGAGCTTGATTTTTTCCTTTTCCTTTTCCAATCGGACGATTTCCCCGCGGAGGCGTTCCGCCCCGGAGGCCAGCTCCGCGCGGAGTTCGGCCGAGCGGCTTTGCAGCCTGGCGATGTAGTCATGGGGATCGGACAACACCCTCAGGATCTGCCGCCATATGAAGTCATCCAGCCGGTCGGCGCGCAGCGGGCGGGAAGGGCACCGCTGAACGCCATCGCCGAATTTTCCCGGAACCCGGTTGGGACAGCGGTAGCACAAATATTGTTTGGCTTCGCCCGTCGCCTTGTCCTTGCGGCCCGTATAGACTGCCGCCTGCCATTTCCGGCCGCAGTGGCCGCAGCGGATCAGGGATTTAAGCAGGTATTCGTGTTTGAGATGGCCGGAGTTTTTCCGGTTCCGCGCCCTTTTTTCCTGCGCCAGGGCAAACAGCCGTTCATCAACGATGGGGGGCACCTCAATTAGAATCCAGTCTTTTTCGTCGCGCAAAACAGCCCTTCTTTTCGGCGCCCCGTTCCTCGTTTTTTCCCCCCGGATTTTGATCGTCTGCCGCCGGTTGTAGTAAAACTTGCCGATATACACCTCCGACGACAGCACGCGCCGGATGGAACTGACGCTCCAGTTCCGGCTTTCGCCGCGTTTCGGCAGGGCGCCGAGGGCGTACAGCCGCTCCCCGATTTCCCTGAGGGTGCAGCGGTCGTAAACATACCAGCGGTACATGCGGCGGACGATTTCCGCTTCCTCTTCGTTGATCACAAGCCTCCCGCCGACGAGGTCGTACCCGTACGGGGCCGTGCGCATCGGCATGACCCTTTTGTCCTTCTCCGCCGCCTTCAGCCGGCCGCGGACGGTCCGTTTCCGGATCAGGGCCAGCTCGTACTGGGCGATGGAACTCATGAGGTTGAAAAACAGCTGTCCCTCCGGTGTGTTGCGGTATTCCGCGTCTACGAAGACCAGCTCGACGCCGTTTTTCTCCAGCTCGCGGCACAGGATCAGCTTGTCGGTCAGGTCCCGGGTCAGTCGGTCGGGATGGGTGACGATGAGCCGCCCGACCGCGCCCCGCGCGACATCCCGCCGGAGCTCGCCCAGCGCCGGGCGGTCGATATCCTCACCCGTAAAGCCTTCTTCCCGGTAAATTTTCACCGTGCCTTCCGGAATCCCCATGTCGCGCGCCTTGCGCAGGCAAAGGTCGATCTGGGCATCGAGGCTCGTGCCTTCCGCCGCCTGCATGCCCGTGGAAACCCTGGCGTAAATCGCGGTATACACGAAAACGGCACCCCTTTGGTCTCCGCACTGCAGCACCCGCAACGCCTTCACCGGCTTTCCGGGCAGAAAAAAACCGGCTGCTAGGCCGGTTGCAAGTTCAATCGCTTCAGGATGAAGTCGATGGCCGCGTTCTTTGCTTCGCTGGCCGACAGGGCGCCCGAAGGCCCCGGAGCCGCGCCGGGCTGAAGAACATAGACGATGCTGACGGCAGTCCGTCGCATCCTCCTCACCTCAATACAGCCTATTCCGCCGGGCGATTGTCCCATGACGGCCGCTTGAGGTTGGCGGTTCCTCCGGGCGCGATTAACTTTTCGCAGTGTGCTCCGTTGGGGCCGGATCCGAGGAGGTTCGATCCGATGAAGCCCCCCGCAGCCAGACGAAAAACATGAACAGGAGCAGGACAAGCAGTACGGCCGCCAGCGGGAGGACCGTGATGGCGACGGATCCCCCGTAAATTTGCCCGGAGACCGCAAATCCGACCGTATCGCCAAGCCGGTTGAGCCCCATGCCGATGCCGGCGAGGGGAAGGAGCACGGGCGACATGCCCGCCGGAACGGTAAAGCCCGTGACCCTGAACACGCCGAAGGCGCCGGCAAACAGGCCGGCGAGCGCCACGGCCGCGTTGAGGACCGCCGGATTTCCGTCCGCGGCCGCGGCGGAAAACAGAGGAAACAGCGGGCTCAAAAAAGCCGCCAAAGCGACCGGCTTGCGATTGGCATCGAACAGAAGTCCCCCAGCGACCAGACCGGCCACATAAAGCGGAGCGTAGAGGATATTGCTGACATCGGCATCGTTATGCGCATAGTATTCCAGATTTTGCGCAATGCCAAGAAAGATTGCCGTCAGGGCGAAAACGGGGATGAGCCGGGCGATCTCCCTGCGGGCCGAAACCGCGGGACGGGAAACCGGCTCCGCGGCAGGCGCGGGAATGTCGCCAAGCCGGGGAAGGAGCAGCAAATTCACGGCGATCAGGACAAGATAAAGGATGAAGACGGGTTTCCACGTCAGCAGATCCGCCATCGCGAGGACATACGCGCCAAGATAGGAAACCGCAAAGGGAATGGCGAATGCTTTGCCATGGTGCCGACCGGGGATGCGGCCGGCCAGGTAGGAAAAATAATACGCGGAAATGACGCCGACCAGGAAATTGGTGACAATGACGCCGGCGACGATGACGGCGGCGTTCCCGGCCAGGTGCGTCACCGCGATGGCGAGGGCGGCCGTCGACAGCGAAAAGGCCGGAACCGTGCGCCCGGAGGCGGCGGCGGCGGGTGCCTTCCACAGCCATGCCGCAAAAGCGCCGGTGCCGGCGACCTGGGCAAGGTAATTCCCGTACAGCGCGATGCGATCCAGCGTTTCCGCCGAATAGAACGCTTCCAGAAGGTGCATCTGCGACCGGTACGACGCGGCGACCCACAAATAGCCGACACCCAGAAAAACCATGTACAGAAGCAGGTGTTTTCGGTTTTGGTTCATGTTACCCTCCGGTCATTGAACAGAATTGGTTGATTTTTTCTTCGCCACACCTGCACTGAAATCCTTTTCATGCAATCGGCCTGTCGCAGAATTGCGTTCACAACGTGTTGACAATATGTGCCACCAGGCGAAGATTGTGCTCGATCAGGATGTTGCGCGAGTCCTGGCTGCCTTCGGCCATCCGCTGCAGGTGCATCGCTTCTTCCTCTTCGCTCAACGGCTGCGGAAACGCGTTGTTTTTCACGTAGGAAACCAGCAGGGACAGCTGCTTGATGAACAGGGCCACCGCCGCAAACAGGCCGGACACTTGAGGGACACCTCCCGGGAAAGAACGCGCCGCCGGGTTTCGGCTTTCGAAAAACCGCCGCGGCGGCGTCCCTACATTTTATGTGGGCGGAAACCCAGATGTGCGTGTATTCATAAAGTCCCCGGAATGGACAAATAATGAGGTGCACGGGAACGACCGGAACCGGAGGAACCGAAAGGAGAAGGTTCGCATGGACACGTGGCTGCAGTACGTTTGGGCTTTTCTGGTCGGCGGGGGCATCTGTGTGCTCGGCCAGCTGTTGTTTGACGTCGCCAAGCTGACGCCCGCCCACACCATGACCACCCTGGTGGTCCTCGGCGCTATTGTGGACGGCATCGGGTGGTACGAACCGCTCATCGAATTCGCCGGCGCCGGCGCCACCGTTCCCATCACCAGTTTCGGCAACGCCCTGGTGCACGGCGCGCTCACGGAACTCGAACGGGACGGATGGATCGGCGTCATCACCGGCATCTTCGAGGTGACCAGCGCGGGCATTTCCGCAGCGATCATCTTCTCGTTCATCGCCGCTTTGTTCGTGAGGCCGAAGGGGTAGCAGAGAACAAAACCTGACGCGAATTGGTCCGTTTTGGGTCGGACAGCGGGACAACGGCCAAACCGGTTGTCCCGGTTGTCCGTTTATTTTTTCTGGGATGGTCCCGTGACGGTCTGTTTGGCTGAAGCTCTATGTTTTTTTGTGGGATTCTCAAATTTACGCTCCATTGCTCGTTCAGGTATAATAATTCTACATAAAAGTCTGAAAACCGCTCCTCAAACGGGAACGGATCGCGGAACGGGAGAGGATGAAGTCCATGGACATGCAAGCGGCGGTGCAAGTGGCGAATCGGATCCGGAGCAACATGGAGTCGTGCGTTTACGGCAAGAGGGAAGCCATCGACTGGCTGATTACCGCGCTGGTGGCCGGCGGACACGTGCTCATCGAGGACGTTCCGGGCACGGGCAAGACGCTTCTGGTCAAATCCCTCGCCAGATCGATCGGCGGCACGTACCACCGCATCCAATGCAACCCCGACCTGCTCCCGACCGATATTACCGGCGTCAGCATCTACCATCCGAAGGAGGAACGGTTCCGGTTTCGTCCCGGTCCCATCATGGCCAATCTGGTGCTCGTCGACGAAATCAACCGGGCGACCACCAAGACGCAATCGGCCCTGCTGGAGGCGATGGAAGAAAGGCATGTGACGGTGGACAGCGAAACCCACCCGCTCCCCGCGCCGTTCATGTTGTTTGCCACGCAGAACCCCATCGAATTCGAGGGAACCTACAGCCTGCCGGAAGCGCAGCTGGATCGTTTTCTGCTTAAGATTTCGCTGGGCTATCCGGACGAGGCGTCGGAAAAGCGGCTCGTGCTGGAGTCCGCCGCCGAACGTTCCGCGGATGCCCTGGAGCCCGTGGCCGCGCTGGAAGACGTCGTCCGTATGCAGGAACTGGCGGCCCGGGTACATCTTGAAGACGACGTCGCTGATTACCTGCTCCGCCTGATCCGCGAATCCCGGACCCATCCGGCCGTTCTGCTGGGCGCCAGCCCGCGCGCCGCGGTGGCGCTGTCCGCCGCGGTCCGGGCGCGCGCGCTGCTCAGCGGGAGGAGCTACGTCATCCCCGACGACGTGAAAGCGCTGGCGCCGCTGGTGCTGGGCCATCGCATGCACCTGCGCGCCGAGGCGAAAATGAACGGACTGACGCCGCGCGCGGTGTTGGATGAGCTGATGCGCCGCCTGCCCGTGCCGGTCGGATCGGAGCGTTGACATGCGGCGGCGGTCGAACCCGCGCCGGGTGTGGCTGGCCGCGGGACTCTACACGGCTTCGCTGCTGTATTTGCTGATGCAGGGCGGCAAGACATCGCTGATGCTGTTCGCTATGCTGAACGGGCTGGCCGTCTATTTGCTGCTGGGGCGCTGGAGCGGCGTAACCCGCGTACAGGTGGAGCGGACGCTGGAAGGAGAAGCCGCGGCCAATCCCCGGCTGACGGCCGGCGCCCGCCTGAATTTGCGGCTGAAAATCCAGGTGCCCGGGTTCTGGCCGTTGCCCTACCTCATCATCCGGGAACGGATCGTTCGCGTCACGGGCAGCGATCTGCGGGAATACGAGCTGTCGTGCGTGCCGGATTACCGCCGCCGGGGCACCGTCGAGTACGCGACGGCGCCACTGCGGCGGGGAACCTACCGGTTTTTGCCGACGGTGGTGTCCACCCGTGACGTGTTCGGCCTGTTCGAGCACCGGGGTTCCTGCGACAGTCCGATGACCGTCAAGGTGTTGCCCCGCACCATCGATCTGCGCGACTGGTCTCCGGTCCGCATGGTCCGCAGCGGGGTCTACCAGCGCACGACGTCGGCCCTGTGGGCACGGGAAACGACGCAGATCGACGGCGTGCGGGAATACATCCACGGAGACCGCCTGTCCCGCATTCACTGGAACGCCACCGCGCGGACAGGCGAGTGGAAATCGAAGGAGTTCGAGCGGGAATCGCTGCCGCGCCTCGTCGTGCTGCTCGACCGCCAGGAGAGCGCTTACCGGACGGCGGAAGGATTCGAACTGGCCGTTTCGGCGGCGGCGTCGGTTCTGGAACTGGGACTTAAGCGCGGCATGCCGGTGGGGCTCGTTTCCGTCGGCCAGGACGGGGCCGCGATGTTTGGCGGGCAGCGGACGCCGGTGTCGAGGGAGATTCTGCTGGATCACCTGATCGACGTGGAGGCCGACGGAAAGGTTCCGCTCGCGAGCCTGGCGACGACGGCGGCGGAACGGTACGAGCCGGGGGTGTTTTGCGTCATCGTCAGTCCGTCGGCGGCTCTGGAAACGTTGGGCTCGCTCGACGCCCTGGCCGCCAGGCGAATGATTCCCTGTCACATCCACATTCGCGAAACGCCGCCGCGCGGGGAAGAAGCCAGGGAGCTGGCAGCGTTGGAACGCGCGTTTGATGTGCGCGGATGGCCCTTTTTCTCCATTGCGCGCCTTGAGGATTTGGCGCGGATGCCGGGGGTGGAAACGGCATGAACCGAACCGCCGACGCCGCTTGGAATCCGCTTCGCCGGGCGAAGGCCGCGATGATTCGCCGGCCCGGTCTGGCGCTGCGACTGTGGGACGCCGCCATCGACCGCCTGCCGCGCCTGTTGGCGCTGCTCATTGCGGTGCAGGTGACGGCGATATTCAAGGACTACTGGTGGAAGGAAACCTACGACATCGTATACGCCGGCATATGGGCGGCCGCCGTGACGGAGCTGCTGATCGGCCGGCTTTCCGTGCTCCGGTTTATCCTGCAGGCTTTGGTCGTCGTCTGGGCGACGGTGGCGTACACTTCGTTTGCGTGGTACGGCTGGCCGGACACCTGGCGACGCTGGGAAGAGATCGCTTCGTTTTTCCAGGTGCACGGACCGCAGCTTTTTCCGTACGTCCCCATTGCCCTTGCGATAATATTGTCCGCCCGTCTGGCCGCCTTCTGGGCGACGGGAAGACGCCACGTGCTGGCCGTCATCATGCTGGTCGTGATTGTGCTGGCCACGCTGGATTCGTTCTTCCCGCTCCTGCTGTGGCCCAACATCGCCTGGACGGTGGCGACCGGCCTGGTCTGGCTGGTTCTGCTGCATTACCGGCAGCTCCGGGACCGCCACTACGAAAGCTGGAGAGCGCTGACCGAGCGGCCCGTGGAACTGGTGCTGCAGGCCGGCGCGGTGATCGGCCTCGTCCTGCTGTTCGGAACGGCGATGCCGCGGGCGCCGGCGCTGTTGGAAGACCCCTACACGCTGTTTCTCCTTGCCCAGGGGCGCGAGGTGCCGACCTTCAACGGGGAAGCCGGCATCCTGCAAAATCCGCTGTTTCTGCCGGCTGCCAACTCCAGGTCCGGCTACAGCCGCAACGACGCGGAAATCGGCGGGACGTTCGAATACGACTACTCGCCGATCATGCAGATTACGACAACGCACCGAAGCTACTGGCGCGGAGAGTCCAAGGCGGTTTATACCGGGAAGGGATGGGTGGACGCTCCTGATCCCGAACTTCTTCGGGTGGGCGTACCGGAAGAGTCGGGGGGCGTCAGTCTGCCCGTGCCGCAGTCCCGGGAGAAAGCCAACGTGGAAATCGTGCAACAGACGGTCACCATCCTCCGGGATGAACCGATCCCGGTGCTGTTCGGCGCGGGACCCGTCGTGTCGCTGCAGGCGCTGGAAATCAGCTCTCAGAGGGGGCCTCTCTGGAACCCGGAAGAGTGGGAGCTCGTCTTTTTCCGGCCGGCCAGCGTGAAAACCTATTCCGTCGTTTCGGAAACGCTGGTGCTGGACGAAGAGGCGCTGCGGCAGACGACGGCGCGCCCCGGGGGCGAAGAACCGGGCGATCTGGCCGTCTATCTGCAGCTTCCGGAGGATCTGCCGCCCAGGGTGCGGGATCTGGCGCAAGAGGTGACCGCGGAGGCGACGAACGATTATGACCGGGCGAAACGGCTCGAGGCCTATCTGAAGGAAAATTATCCGTACACCAATACCCCGGATCTGTCCAGGAAGCGCAGCCGGGACGTGGTGGATGCGTTTCTGTTTGAAATCCGGGAAGGATACTGCGACTATTACTCCACCGCGTTCGTCGTCATGGCCCGTTCCATCGGCCTGCCGGCCCGATGGGTCAAGGGTTATGCCACCGGATTCGAACCTTCGGTGGAGGAGCTTTTCCAGTTGACCCAGGGCCAATATTCGCCCGATCCGATGGGCGCCGGCACCTACACCGTGCGCAACGCGGACGCCCATTCCTGGGCGGAGGTGTATTTCGAGGGTTACGGCTGGGTGCCCTTCGAGCCGACGGCCGGGTTTACCATGCCGATCCGGGTGCTTACGGAAACGGAAAACGAGGAAACCCTGCCGGCAATCGAAGATGAGTTCGAATCTTTCGAAACGCCGGGCGAAGGCGCCGTGGTGGGCCGGGGCATCGCCTTGACCGCGGCTGCCGTCGCCGCGGCGGCCGTGCTGCTGGTGATGGCGATCTGGCTCGGCTGGCGGCACCGGGAACGCCTGGCGGCGCTGTGGCACCGGGTGCGCTACCACGGAACGACGCCCAACGAACGCATCGTGCTGGAAATGCATCGGTTCATCCGGTTCATGCGGCGCAGGGGACTGCGCCGCGAACGGCACGAGACGATGCGGGAAACCTTCGGAAGGTGGGGGGCTGCCGTCGGGGATCTCCGGGGCGAGCTGGACCGGGTGCTTCTCCAGTTCGAAGCTGCCCTGTACGGACCGGTCGCCGGAAGCGAGGAAACTTACCGGGAGTTTGCCGAACGGATCCGCAACATCCGCAAGGCGGTGAAATAGGCGGTCTTTCCCGCGTTTTGCCGGGAAGCTTTTTGCACCGTCCTGCGGGTTTGTGTTATGTTATATTTTGTTCATTCACCATCGGGAGGAAACGGGAGCCGTTTACCGATGTTTCAGTACCTATTGCCGGAAGCCGTCTTCCGCAACGTATATGAAATCGACCTGGAAATGCTGCGGGATCGCGGCCTTCTGGGCATCATCGCCGATCTGGACAACACGCTGGTGAGCGCCCGCACGTCCTCGGCCACGCCGGAGCTGGCGCGATGGATGAAAGGGGTGCGCGAGCGGGGATTCCGGATCGTCATCGTTTCCAACAACCGCCGCGCCCGCGTGTCCGCCATTGCCGAACCCTTGGGCGTTCCGTTCATTTCCTCGGCGCGCAAGCCGCTGACCGGAGCGTTCCGGCAGGCGCTTCGCATCATGGAGCTGCCCCCCGAGAGGGTGGCGGTGATCGGCGACCAGCTGGTCACCGACGTGCTGGGCGCGCGCCGGATCGGGATGCACCCCTTTTTGGTGGCTCCCATCGCTCCCGGCGAGGAAGGGCTCGCGACGCAAATGAACCGGCTCATCGAACGAATCGCCCGGTCCCGGTTGCGCCGGAAAGGATTGTGGCCGGATCGGGAAGGGAGTTGGCGCGATGAATGACGACAAGCGGGAGCTGCCCGAAGCGGCTCCCCGCCGTTGTTTTGGCTGCGGTGCGGCGCTGCAAAGCGAGAACGAGGAGCTTCCGGGGTTCGTGCCCCCCGCCGTGCTCGAACGGGGAGAAGAAGCGCTGTGCCGTCGCTGCTTCCGCATCCGGCATTACAACGAAATTTCGTCGGTGACGGCCGACCGGGATGCGTTTCTCCGCCTGCTGGGCGGCATCGCGGAGACGGAATGCCTGGTGGTACATATCACGGACCTTTACGATTTCGAGGGCAGCCTCATCACCGGCCTGCACCGCTTTGTCGGCCGCAATCCCGTGCTGCTGGTGGCCAACAAGCTTGATCTTTTGCCGAAGGTCACCAACCGGTCCCGGCTGCTCGCCTGGTTGCGGAGACAGGCCGGGAGAAACGGTCTCGAGCCGGCAGGAGTGGTGCTCTGCAGCGCCCGCAAAAACGACGGCGTCGACGAGGTGGCCGATGCGATCCGGCGCTTGGGAGACGGGCGCGACGTGTATGTGGTGGGCGCCACCAACGTCGGCAAAAGCGCCCTGATCAACCGCCTCATTGCCGGGTACGTCGATTTCGCCCGGGAACTGACCGTTTCCCGTTATCCGGGCACGACGCTGGACGCCGTCCGCATCCCCCTGCGGGACGGCATGCAGTTGGTGGATACGCCGGGCATCGTGTATTCCCATCGCCTGGCCGAAGTCGTTCCGCGGCGCGCATTGTCGGCGATTTTGCCGGAAAAACCGTTCCGGCCTCTCACCTTTCAGCTGAACGGAGGCCAGACGCTGTTCTTCGGCGGGCTGGTGCGCTTCGATTTTTTGGCGGGGAACCGGCAGTCTTTCACCGCATACGTGTCTCCCGCGCTGAAAGTGCACCGTACGAAGCTGGAGCGGGCGGACGAGCTCTTCGCCGCGCAGAGGGGGAAACTCCTGGTCCCGCCGGCGGAAGAGGATCTGGACCGGATGCCGCCGCTGGAGCGGCATGAGCTGCGCATCCGGCCGAATCAGTTCCGGGACGTGTTCGTTTCCGGACTGGGGTGGATCAAGGCCAACAGCACGGCGGGCGCACTGGTTGCCGTCCACGCTCCCAGGGGCGTCAGGGTGGGGTTGCGCGAGGTCATGCTGTAGTGCCGCTGCAGTGCCGCTGCAGTGTTGTTGCAGCACCGCCGCGGTGCTGTTGCAGTACTGCTGATTTGCTGCAGGCGCGGCGCTTTTTTTGGTATGATTTTGGTATCTGGCAAGCTGATGGGGTTGCGTTGGAAGGAATCCATGGGGAGGAGGCCGGGAGGGCAATGGACAGCCATACAAAGTTATTCGGGGTGATCGGCGATCCGATTCGGCATTCGCGTTCCCCCGTCATGTTCACCCGGGCCTTTGCGGAGAGCGGCTACAACGGAGCCTACGGCGCTTTTCACGTGACCGCCGGCCGGCTGAAGGAAGCGATCGCGGGAATGCGGGCCCTCGGTTTCGGCGGGCTCAACGTGACCATTCCGCACAAGGTGGCGGTCATGGAATACCTGGACGACATCGACGACAGCGCGCGGGCAGCCGGCGCGGTCAACATGATCGCCAATATGGACGGCCGCCTGGTTGGCTATAATACGGATGGACTTGGCTATGTCCGGTCGCTCAAGGAGGAAGCCGAGCCGGATCTGGCCGGCAAAACCGTTGTCCTGGTGGGCAGCGGCGGCGCCGCCCGCGGCATCCTGTGGGCGCTGACACGGGAGCAGCCGGCCCGCATCGCGGTGGTGAACCGCACCCGCGAGAAAGCGGAGGAACTGGCCGCGCGATTCGCCTCGGAAGCCGATGTCCACGCCCTGCCGTGGGACCAACTGCAAAGCGCCTGCGCCGATGCCGATATTGTGATCAATACCACATCCGTCGGCATGGCGCCCGACACGGAAGCGACGTCCATCGACCCGTCTTGGCTGCGTCCCGGCGCGGTCGCCAGCGACATCATCTACAATCCGCTCAAGACGGCGTTTCTGCGCGGGGCGGAGGCCCGCGGCTGCCGCATCCACGGCGGCGTGGGCATGTTTGTATACCAGGGCGTCCTCAACTTTGAAATCTGGACGGGGATAGCCGCGCCCGTCGCGGCGATGCGCGAGGCCGTGCTGGAGTCGCTGAAGCGGGAGGGTCAATGATCTTGCGGACGGGACTGCTCGGCGGCACGTTCGATCCGGTACATTTTGGCCATCTGATGGCGGCGGAAGCCGCCCGGGAGGCGGCGGATCTGGAAGAGGTCTGGTTCGTGCCGGTCCACGTTCCGCCCCACAAGCCGCCGCCGGCGGCCGGTACCCGGCAAAGGCTGGATATGCTGGAACTGGCAATCCGGGGCGTCCCGCATTTTCGCGTGGAACCCATCGAACTTCAGCGGCCGGGGCCGTCCTACACCATCGACACCATTGAAGCTCTCGGGCGCCGGTTTCCGGACCGGTCGTTTTACCTGATCGTCGGGTCGGACATGGCCAACGGTCTGCCGGACTGGCACCGCGCGGATGAACTTGCGCGGCGGGTGCGGTTCATCGCGCTGGAACGCCCGGGGGAACCGGTGAGGGAAGAGGCTCTTCCGGAGTTGTTCCGGGAGCGCTTGATGCGCGCGCCTATGCCGCCCGTCGGCATCGCTTCGGCGGATATTCGCCGGAGGGTGCGGGATGGGCGTTCGATCCGGTTTTACGTGCCGGAACCGGTGCGGGAATATATTGCGGGGAATGGTTTGTATGAAAACTGAACTGGCCCCTCTGGCGGAAGCGGTTCGCCGGCAAATGTCGGAGCGGCGCTGGACGCACACCCTCGGGGTGGTCGGGGCGGCGCGGGAGCTGGCGCAGCGGTTTGGCGGCGATGCGGACAAGGCCGAACTGGCCGCGCTTCTGCACGATTACGCGAAGGACTGGCCGGCGGAACGGCTGGAGCGGGTCCTGCGGGAGCGGGACCTGGCACCGGATCTGTTGGAATACGACAAGGAACTGTGGCACGCCCACGTCGGCGCCTGGGCCGTCAGGGAGGAACACGGCATCGCCGACGAAGAGGTGCTGGACGCGATCCGATGGCACACGTCCGGGCGGGAAGGGATGACTCTGCTCGACAAGATCGTCTGCCTGGCCGACTACATCGAGCCCGGCCGGGAATATCCCGGCGCCGGGGATATTCGGGAACTTGCCCGGCACGATCTGGACTGGGCGCTGGCGGCGGCGTTCGACAACACGATCCGATTTCTGCTCGAGCGGGGAAGGCTGATCTATCCGCTGACCGTGCTGGCGCGCAACGATCTGTTGCGCCGCGCGCGGCAGCGGCGGGAACAATCCTGAAGGAGGCCGATATATGGCAGTGACGGCGGATGCTCTGCTTCGTACGGTCGTCCGCGCCGCGGAGGACAAAAAAGCCAACGACATGGTGGTTCTCGACCTGAAAGACATTTCGCTGGTGGCGGATTATTTCGTCATCTGCCACGGCAATTCGGACACCCAGGTGCAGGCGATCGCCGGGGAAATCCGCGAAAAAGCCGAAGAGATGGGCGCCCGGGTGCGCGTCCAGGGCCTGGAAAGCGCCCGGTGGGTGCTGCTGGACATGGGCGACGTGGTGGCGCACGTGTTCCACCGCGAGGAACGGGAGTATTACCACCTCGAGGGATTGTGGTCGGACGCGAAATCCGTGGAACTCGTCTGAGTTCCCGCCGGACGGCGGGCGCCGCTGCGTTGGCAGCGTCAAAAGTGCCATTAATTTCGCGTTTTCATGACCGATGGGGGCGGATAGCGACAAACGTGCCATTATTTCTCGGCGGCTTCGCGGAAATCGCACAGGTTTTTCCATTTCAATGGCACAAAATGCCTTTGTTTTCCCGAAATGCCCGTTTTCACGAAAAATTAATGGCATTATTGTCCATGTTCCGTTTGCGGAACCCCGAGTTTCGCCAAGAATCGTCGCCAACCTTGACAGCACTTGCTTCCGATGGCTATAATCATTTCCAAAATCATACGGTAAGGGCGAAGAAGAGGAGCAGTAGTCTTCGCCGCGCCACCCAGAGAGCCGGCGGCGGGTGCGAGCCGGATGGCGCAAAAGACGAACTCGCCTCGGAGCCTCCGCGCGCAGGACGGACACCATCCGGAGCAAGCGCGGCGTCGCCCCGCGATACGGGGCAAGAGTGGGCGGACCCAGGCAGGGATCCCGCCAACTAGGGTGGTACCACGGGAAGAATTCAAGTCCTCTCGTCCCTAGCGTAACGGCTACGGGCGGGGGGATTTTTTCGTGAACCGGGGGAACGCGCTCCACCGGTTTTCGGTTCATCAAGGGTGAAGGGTCAACGAGGAAAGGGGAAAGGCCATCCATGGCAAGCGAAACGCACAAACACGGGTACAATCCGCGGGAAATCGAACCGAAGTGGCAGGCGTACTGGGACAGGAACAAGACGTTCCGAACCCTGGACGACGATGACGAAAAACCGAAGTTTTACGCCCTGGACATGTTTCCGTATCCGTCCGGCTCCGGGCTGCACGTCGGCCATCCGGAAGGTTACACCGCCACCGACATTGTCTCCCGCTACAAGCGGATGCGCGGCTACAACGTGCTCCATCCGATGGGGTGGGACGCCTTCGGCCTGCCGGCGGAACAGCACGCCCTCGACACCGGCCAGCACCCGCGGGACATCACGGCGAAAAACATCGACAATTTCCGGCGCCAGATCAAGTCCCTCGGCTTCTCCTACGACTGGGACCGGGAGTTCAGCACCACCGATCCCGATTACTATAAATGGACCCAGTGGATTTTCCTTCAGCTGTACAAAATGGGCCTCGCGTACATCGCCGAAGTGCCGGTGAACTGGTGTCCGGCGCTGGGCACCGTGCTGGCCAACGAGGAAGTCATCGACGGCAAGAGCGAGCGGGGCGGCCACCCGGTCATCCGCGTGCCGATGCGCCAATGGATGCTGCGGATCACGGCCTACGCGGACCGGCTCCTGGAGGACCTCGAGGAGCTGGACTGGCCGGAAAACATCAAGGAGATGCAGCGCAACTGGATCGGCCGGTCGGAGGGCGCGGAAGCCGAATTCCGGGTCGATGGCACCGATGAATCGTTCACGGTTTTCACGACGCGGCCGGATACGCTGTTCGGCTGCACCTACTGCGTGCTGGCGCCCGAACATGATCTGGTGAAGAAAATCACCACGCCGGAGCAAAGGGAATCCGTGGAAGCCTATATCGAACAGGCCTCGCGGAAAAGCGACCTGGAGCGGACCGATCTGGCCAAGGACAAAACCGGTGTCTTCACCGGCGCTTACGCAATCAACCCGGTCAACGGGCAAAAAGTGCCGATCTGGATCGCCGACTACGTCCTGGGCCACTACGGAACCGGCGCCATCATGGCCGTGCCCGGCCACGACCAGCGCGACTGGGAATTCGCGCAGAAGTTCGGCCTGCCCATCGTGGAAGTGGTGCAGGGCGGAAATCTCGCGCAGGGCGCGTATGTGGGCGACGGCCCCCATGCCAATTCGGATTTCCTAAACGGGCTGAACGTGAAGGACGCCTGCGAAAAGATGATCGCGTGGCTCGAGGAAAACGGCAAAGGCCGGCGCAAGATCACCTACAAGCTGCGCGACTGGCTGTTCAGCCGCCAGCGCTACTGGGGCGAACCAATCCCGATTCTCCATTTCGAGGACGGCACGATGGAACCCGTGCCGGAAGAGGAATTGCCGCTGCTGCTCCCGGATATGGAGGAAATCCGTCCGACGGGCACCGGCGAATCCCCCCTGGCCAACGCCACCGACTGGGTGAACGTGGTCGACCCGAAAACCGGCCGCAAGGCGCGCCGCGAAACGAACACGATGCCCCAATGGGCGGGCAGCTGCTGGTACTACCTGCGGTTCATCGACCCGCACAACGACAAGGAGCTGTGCTCCAAGGAAAAGCAGCGCAAATGGCTGCCGGTGGACCTGTACATCGGCGGCGCCGAGCACGCCGTGCTGCACCTCTTGTACGCCCGGTTCTGGCACAAGGTGCTGTACGACCTCGGCGTCGTGGAGACGAAAGAGCCTTTCTACAAGCTTGTCAACCAGGGGATGATCCTCGGGACCAACGGCGAAAAGATGTCCAAGTCCCGCGGCAATGTCATCAACCCGGACGACATCGTGAACCAGTACGGGGCGGACACCCTCCGCATGTATGAAATGTTCATGGGTCCGCTGGAAGCGACGAAACCCTGGAACACCCAGGGCGTGGAGGGCATCCACCGCTTCCTGTCCCGCATCTGGCGGCTGTACGTCACGGAAGACGGCGGTCTGAACCCGAAGATCCGGGACGAGGAAGGCGATGACGCCTTCCGCCGGGTGTGGCACAAAACGGTGAAAAAGGTGACCGAGGACATCGAAAACTTGCGCTTCAACACGGCCATCAGCCAGCTCATGATTTTCGTGAACGAGGCGTACAAGGCCGAGACGCTGCCGCGCAAGGCGATGGAGAATTTTGTGCAGCTGCTCTCCCCGTTCGTGCCGCACATCGCGGAAGAGCTGTGGGAACGCCTCGGGCACGGCGACACCATCACCTACGTGCCATGGCCCGAGTACGATCCGGCCCTGACGGTGGACGCGGAAGTGGAAATCGTTCTCCAGGTGAACGGCAAGATCGTCGATCGCATCCTCATCGCCAGCGACACGGGCGAGGAAGCGATGCGGGAACTGGCGCTGGCCAATGAAAAAGTAAAGGCGCAAACCGCCGGGAAGACGGTGCGCCGGATCATCGCCGTGCCGGGCAAGCTGGTCAACGTGGTGGCAAACTGAACGCGCGTTCCATTTTTTCCACGTCTTCCGCAAATTTGCGGTGGGTCGTCCGGATGACCCGTTCGAAGGTGTCGCCGAGGCCGCGACGGAGCTCATCCAGCGCGGCGGCGGTGATGCCGCCGGGCACGGAGACGCGGTCCTGCAGCTCACGCAGGCTGAAACATCCGCTCTCCAGCAGGGCGGCCGTGCCGCACAGGGTTTCACAGACCAGCCGCTCGGCCAGGTCCCGGTCCAGGTCCGTCTCGGTGACGGCGGCGTCGATCAGCCGTTCGAGCAGGAAGGCGAAAAACGCCGGACTGCAGCTGGTCAGGTCGGAGGCGACCCGGACGAAGCTCTCGTCGATTTCCACGGGCCGGCTGACGGCCGCGCACAGGCCGGCAAGCAGATTCCGGTCTTCCGCCGTCAGCCGGTTTCCGAACATGAGCAGCGTGATCCCGCGTCGGCTCGCGTTGACCACGCTGGGGATGATTTTGGCGACCTTGGCCGGAAATTCCCGTTCCAGAAGGTCGAGGGAGATCGGACTGGTGATGGAGACGACGATCTGATCCGGTCTCAGGACGGGAGCGATTTCGCCGGCCACCTTGCGGAAGTCCGACGGCTTGATGCACAGAAACAGCACATCGGATTCGCGGGCCGTCTGGGCGTTCTGCCGGGCCGCCGTCAGGCCGGGAAAGCGTTCGGCGAGCTGCTGCGCCCTGGCGGGAGTTCGCGTGCTGACGATGGCGTCCGACGCCGCAAAGGCGCCCGCCTCCAGCAGTGACATGAGCAGCAGTCCGCCCATGTTTCCGGCTCCGATAAAGCCGTACTTCATCCCGCTCCCTCCCGAAATCACGATGCCTGCATCCCATTCTATGACGAAAGGGTTGGACGACATGACCTTTTTTGGTTCGCCAACACCTTCGCGTCCGGGACGCACGGAAAACGGTTCGTCCGCATCGCGGGCTGTTCCCGCCTCTTCGCCGGTCGGCCGGGTCCCGTTTCGGGATCATCATGCCGGTGCTTCCGTGCAGGACATGTCGGCCTCCACAAGGAGCGGTCCGGTCTCCGTGCGGGAAAACGGGGAAGACGAAACCGTACCCCTGGGGAATTGGCAGGACGTGCCCGGTGCATCGCCGCATCCCGGACCGGGCGGCAGACGGCCGGTCCGTCTGCTCGCCGCGGGGGTGCCGGGCCTGATCGGGCTGGCCCTGATCGGATACGTTCTGGTCCAGCCGGCGGCCAGCGAAGACAGGTTCGGCTGGGAGCCGGTGACGAAGGAAGTGCGCCTCGCCCTGGATGGGACGGGAACGCCGGCTTCACCCGCCGGCACTGTGCCTCCACAGGAGGGTACGAAAGGTGATTCCGAGGAGGCACCCGATACGGCGGAATCTTCGGCCGGCCCGGATGCCGGGGCGCCCCCGCCCGATGACGTTCCCGCTGCCGAAAACGGCCTGCTGGACCTGAACCGGGCGTCCGCTGCGGACCTGCAAACCCTGCCCGGCATCGGACCGTCCAAGGCGAACGCCATCATCGAGCACCGCGCAAAGTACGGGCCGTTCCGCTCCGTGGACGATCTGCTGAACGTGAAGGGCATCGGCCCGAAGCTGCTGGAAAAGATGCGGCCCCTGGTGACGATTGGCGGCGGATCCCCGGCGGAAAACCCCTGAACGCCAAATCCGATGCGGAAACCCTAAGCTGACGGAAACCCCGAGATGGACCCGGACGACGGAGGTGGACGCGATGGCGCAAGGCTCGCGCAAAGACTGGGACACGTATTTCATGGACATCGCGTTTATGGCTTCGACGCGGTCGCGCTGTCCGCGGCGGCATGTCGGCGCCGTGCTGGTGCAGGGCAAAAAGCTCCTGGGCACGGCCTACAACGGCGCGCCGATGGGCGTGCCCGACTGCTCGGAGGCGGGCTGCATGATCGCCGAGGAGTATGAGAACGACGCGGAAGGGAAGCTGGTCAAAAAAAGCCGCTGCATCCGCACCATCCACGCCGAGCAAAACCTGCTGCTGTTCACCGACCGGGTCGACCGGGAAGGGTCCACCGTCTACGTCACCGATGAACCGTGCTGGACTTGTTCCAACATGCTGGCCAACAGCGGAGTGACCGAGATCGTCTACCACCGCCCGTATCCGAAAGATCACGACAAGGTCACCGCGCTGATGGCCCTCAAGGGCATCAAATTCCGTCGTCTGGAGGGTTACACGCCGCCTCCGGACACGGAAGTGCAGGACGGAACCTGACGAACCGAATACGGAACCAATCCCGTGGGGAAGCACCTCCGCTTGGAAGCAGCGGAGGTGCTTTGTTTTTCGGCATCGGATTCGCGAGGAAAGGAGGAAAGACGCATGGCCCGCAGGCCGTTCATCGGGTTTGCCGCGTGCTGGCTTGCCGGTGTCGCTTCCGGGTCGGTCGGGGGTCCGAAGGAGGCCATGCTGTTTGTCGCCGGGGTTTTGCTTTTCGTCGTCTCCGCGGCCCTGTGCCGGGCATGGCCGGGAAAAGCGGCGGCCGTCTGCGCCCTCGCGCTCTTGGCCGGGGCGTTTTTGCGCCAGTGGCACGAGGCCGGCCAGGTCTCGACCATCTCGAAATGGTGGGAAACCCTGTTGCCGGCGGAAGTCACCCTCACCGGAACAGTGCACTCCGGTGTGGAAGTGGACGGCGACAGCGCAAGATTTGTTTTGCTCGTGCGCGAAGTGCGGATCGGAGGCGCCGGGGATGAACCCGCGTCAGACGAAGCCGGGCCGGACGCCCTGTCCGTCCGCGAAAAGGTGCAGGTGCGCGTCCGGCTGGCCGAGGAGCGGGAAGTGTCCCGGGCGCGGCGCCTGGAACGCGGCGATGCCGTGGCCGTCCGGGGAACGCTGGACCGCCCGAACGACGCGGGCAATTTCGGCGCCTTCGACTACCGGGCGTATCTGGCGCGGCGCGGTATATGGTGGCTGCTCTCGGCCAGGGGCTGGGATGCGGTCGACCGCCTTCCGGGGCGCCCGGCCTGGTCCGTCGCGATCCTGCGGTGGACCGACCGGATTCGCGCCGAAACCGGCAAGCTGATGGAACGGTTGTATCCCGGCGGCGACGCCGGCTACATGAAGGGGCTGGTCGCGGGAATTCAGGACGACGTTGACCCGGAGCTTTATGACATCTTTTCCAGACTTGGGCTCACCCACGTGCTGGCCATTTCCGGCATGCACGTGGGGATCGTCGCAATGCTCATGCTCAAGCTCGGCCAATGGCTCCGCCTGACCCGGGAGCGTTCGTACGACCTGTCCATCGCGGTGATGCCGGCATATGTCCTGTTCACCGGGGCTTCGCCGTCGGCGGTGCGGGCGGGGATCATGGCGATGCTGGCCCTGTGGCTGGCGCGGCAAAGGCGCATGGGAGACGGTCTGCACTTGCTGGCCGCGGCTTCGGTGGCCATGACCGCCTGGCAGCCGGATTTGGTGGAAAACCTGTCGTTTTTGCTTTCCGTCGTCGTGACCTGCGGCCTGCTTCTGTTCGTTCCTCCTCTGCAGGAGTGGCTGCCGGGACCGAAATGGCTGCGGGGCACGCTGGCGGTGACGCTGGCGGCCCAGGCGGCGTCGTTTCCTTTGACGGCGCATCTGTTTCACCAGTTCCACCTGCTGTCGCCCCTCGCCAATCTGCTTCTGGCGACGTTCATCGGCGCCGTGGTCATGCCGCTGGGACTTGCTTCCCTCGTCCTGGGCATCGTCTGGCCGCCGCTGGGTACGGTGCCGGCCACCCTGGCATCCTGGTGCAACCGGGCGACCTTCGCTCTGGCGGAAGCCCTGGAAAGGGCGGACGGGTTGCGCACCGTGTGGCCGAAGACGCCTTCGGTCTGGGTCGTGTGCGGTTATGCCCTCGTCGGAACCACCTTCTGGGCGGCCAAAACATGGATGGATCGCCGGCGCGAGTGGAACTCGCCCATCCATCTGTCCGCGGCGCCCGGCATGGCGGCAACCGTCGGGGCGGGGCTGCTTTCGCGGCAGCGGAGGCTGGCGTATGCGGCAGCGGCGGCGCAGGCGCTGCTCTGGTGCGGCTGGCTGTTCTGGGGAGGATGGCGAAACCCGTGGGACCGCACCGCGGCGGCGATGTTCCTGGACGTCGGCCAGGGTGACGCGCTGCTGGTCCGCACGGGGTCGGGAAAGCATCTGATGATCGACGCGGGCGGAACGGTCTATTATCGCAAACCGGGGGACGAATGGCGCGAACGGGCCGATCCTTTTGATACCGGCAAAGATTTGCTCGTTCCCCTGCTGCGTCAGCGCGGGGTGCGCACCCTGGAAGCCCTGGTGCTCACCCATCTGGATGCCGACCACATCGTCGGCGCGGAGGCGGTGCTTGAAGAAGTGCGGGTCAAACGGCTGATCATCAACGGCACGATCCGCCGTGACGAGCGGGTGGAGCGCCTTTTTCGCACGGCTTTGGACATGGGCGTTCCCGTTTACGCGGCCCGGTCGGGGCTGGAGTGGCGAATCGACGAATCCGCAAGGCTCAGCGTGCTGCATCCCCGCGATGGGCCGAACGCCGGCCAGCCGCTGCCGGAGGTGAAGGACCAGAACGACGCCAGCGTGGTGCTGCTCCTGGAACTGTACGGCCGGCGCTTTTTGCTGCCTGGCGATCTGGGACAACGGGGCGAGCGAGGCATCCTGGATGCGCTGGACGCGCTTCCGGAACGGGCCGACGTCCTGAAGGCGGGGCACCACGGCAGCCGGTCGGCCACCGGGACCTTGTGGCTCGGCGTCTGGCGGCCGAGGGAAACCGTCATCTCCGTCGGTCGAAGCAACATATACGGCCACCCCCATCCGGATACGCTGGAGCGGCTGGAAAAGTCCGGAACCGCCGTTTTCCGCACGGACCGGCACGGGGAAATCCAGTACCGGGCGGCACCGGACGGCACACTGGAGCGCCGCGTCAAACGGCCCTGACGCAACCCGGAGCAAAAAACGGCGTATCAGGTAAAAACGGCACATTTTATGCGGCGGACAAATCGTCCCAAATTTGTTAGACTGGAATTTGCCCGATCGTCATGCAAACCATGCAACATTTCGACGATCTGTCGCGTCAGGGAGAGTGCACGGGAGGAGGAGCCTTGCGTGGTTGAGCCTGATCTCGTGAAAGCGGCCCAGTCGGGCGACCGGGAAGCGCTCGTCAAGCTGCTGCGGGAAATCGAACATCAGGTTTACAGAACGGCGTACTATCTGCTCAACGACGAACAGGATGCGCTGGACGCTTCGCAGGAAGCGCTGATCCGCATTTATACCAATATCGGATCCTATGAGGAAAAAGCCAAATTCAGCACCTGGGTGCAGCGGATTGTAACCAACATCTGCATCGACCGGTTCCGGCGCAAACGGCCGTCGGTCTCCATCGAGGAGCACGAGCTCGTGTTCCGCGCGAGGGACGATGTGGAGTCGGAAGTGATGGGTTCCTTTACGATGCGGGAAATCCGGGAGGCGATCGGAAAGCTCCCGGACCACCACCGGACGGTGGTGGTGCTGAGGTATCTGCAGGATTTTTCGTACGGCGAGATCGCCGAATCCCTGAATCTTCCGCTAAATACCGTCAAGTCCTATCTGTTTCGCGCCCGGCAACAGCTTCAGGTTTTGCTTCAGGATTGTCAGAAAGGTGGTGTCCGGGGATGAAATGCGAAGAGGTGATGGAACTGATGCAGCGTGAGCTGGATCGGGATCTCGACGATCTGGAACAAGCCCGCCTGCGGCAGCATCTGGCCGGATGCCCGGAGTGCGCGGAACTGTTCGCCAGACTGAAAAGGCTGTCCGACGAGCTGGAGCAGTTGCCGCGCGTCGTCCCGCCCTACAGTCTGGTGGACGCCATCTTGCCGCAGCTGGAACAGCTCGCGACGGACGCTGCCGGTTCCGCGGGTGCCGCGTCGAAGCGCGACGGGGGCGAATCCCCGGCTTCCGCGCCGACACCCTCAAGACGCCCCGGACGCGCCGTGTACTTCCGGATCGCCGCAGCGGCGGTGTTCGGCCTCGTGATCGGACTGTGGCTGGTGAACGAATCGTTCTTCCAGCGGGCCCCGTCCTCCTACGAAGCCGCCATGCCGCCGTCCGCGCAGGAGGAATTCGCGCCGATGTCGGCGCAGTCCGGCGCCTCTCCGGATGCGGCCGAAGGCGACGTTTCCGTCACGGCGAAAAAGATGATGAATATGACCGGGACCGGAACAAGCGGGTCCTCCAAGCCCGACGGCCCGGGTTCGGAGGAGCTCCGGTCGATCCGGGACGGCGCGGAAAGCGACGCGCAGCAGGCCGCCCGGGACCCCGTGGCAAAGTTGCCGGAAAACGCCGGGGAGGCAACCGGCGGATCGGCCTTCGGATTTGTGGGCGAAACTCCCGCCTTTCCGGAAGACGCCGCGCCGGGCGCCGCGCTAGGCGGGTCCCTGGAGGGCGTGCCGATGTTTGGCAAACCCCTGGGCCAGGGCGGTGCTCCGGAAGGCGCGGAAGGCGAGCATTCCATCGCCGCGGGACCGCAAGAATGGCCGTCGCCTGACGGCCAATGGATCGCGTATGTCGTTGACGGCGCGCTGAAAGTGGCCGACGCGACCGGCGAAAAGGTAGTGTTCCAATCCGCCGCACGGGAAGGGACGGTCGAACTCGTCGAATGGGAGGAGAGCGGCGACAGACTGCGGTACGTATGGGTCGGCCCCGACGGAATCCGCACCGCCTACTCGGTGGATCTCGCCGCCGGACAGGAAACCCTCGGGGAGACGGAGCCATGAAATCCCGCCAGCTGTTCCGCGAGCTGCGTGACGGAAAAATCCGTCCCTTGTACATCTGCCACGGCGAGGAGACCTATCTGCTGAACGAATTTGCGGAGCGGCTGATCCACGCGGCGGTGGAGCCTCAGCACCGGGAAATGGCGGTCATCCGTTTCGACACCGCCGAGACGCCCCTCGACGCCATCCTGGACGAGGCGGAGACGCCGCCCTTTTTCACCGAGCGCAAGGTCATCCTCGTCCGCGATACGGCCGTGTTCGGAGCCGGCAAGGCGGCGGGAGAGACGCGCGCCGACCGGTTGCTGGCGTACGCGGAAAGCCCCCTGGAGTCGACGGTGCTGGTGTTTCTCATGCCCGGGGGAAAGCCGGACGAACGGAAAAAAATCGTGAAGGCGCTGCGGGAAAAGGGTCTTGTATTCGCGTTTCCGGCGCTCTCGGAAACAGAACTTCAAGCGTGGCTGGCCCGACGCGCGGAGCGGCAAGGGAGAACGGTGGAGCAAGAGGCGACAGCGGAACTTCTGCGCCGCGTCGGTCCCGTCATGGGCGATTTGGCCGCGGAAATGGACAAGCTGTGCCTGCACGCCGGACCGGGCGGCAGGGTGGACGCGGAAGCGGTGCGCCGGCTTGTGCCGGTGAGCGTGGAGCAGAGCGTGTTCGGGCTGGCCGAGGAAATCGCCGCCTTGCGCACGGACCGCGCGGTGGCCCTGCTGCGCGAGCTTCTCAGAAGGCGGGAAGAGCCGGTCCGGCTGGTCGCCCTCCTGGTCAGCCAGTTCCGCAACATGCTGCACGTGAAGGAGCTGACCCGGCGGGGCGTCCCGCAACAGCGGATGGCGTCGGAGCTCGGGCTGCATCCGTACGCGGTGCGGCGAAACGGCGAACAGGCCGCGAGGTTTTCGACGGAGCGTCTCATCCGCATCCTGGATCGGCTGGCGGAACTGGACCACGACATGAAAACCGGCCGCGTCGACAAGGCGCTCGGCCTGGAGCTGTTCCTGCTTCGAACGGGATGGGAAGGCGCGGCCGAACGCTCCGCGGCAAGAATGTAAAAGGGGTTGGTCCCGATCCGGGATCAACCCCTTTGTCATGCGCCGGCTTGTTGCTGCGCGATTTTCGCGTTCAGCTTTTGGGCCAGGCGGGATTTTTTGCGGGCAGCGGCATTTTTGTGGATGATACCTTTGGTTACCGCTTTGTCCAGCTTTCTTTGGGCAAATTTGACCGCTTCCCTTGCCGCTTCAAGATCCGGTCCGGCGATGGCTTGATCGGCTTTTTTCAGGGCCGTGCGCAGGGCGGATTTGAGAGAAGCGTTGCGCAAGCGGCGCTTTTCGCTGGTTTTGACCCGTTTGATGGCGGATTTGATGTTGGGCATCCGGTTCACCTCCCGCGAGAACAAGGGCAAGTCTTTCCTGTACACAACTTTTGATATTGTATCACGGGAAGAGCCAACGCGCAAGCGCATGACGGCAGAAACCGGCCCGGTCCTCCGAATCGGACATGCCATCCGAAAAAATATCCGCATGCGGAAGCTGTTCGGGAATTTGTTATAATGTTAATGGTCACGATAAGGCCGGGAGGAGGTTCAATCCGCATGACGAAGGAAACCGGTTCCGCCGGCAACGGGGAACTTGCGCTGGCGACGTTTGCGGGAGGATGCTTCTGGTGCATGGTATCGCCTTTTGACAAAATTCCGGGCGTCGTCAGGGTCGTCTCCGGCTACACCGGAGGGCACAAAGAAAATCCGACCTATCAGGAAGTGTGCGCGGGCACGACGGGGCACGCCGAGGCGGTGCAGATCACTTTCGATCCGTCACGGATTTCCTACCGGGAGCTTCTCGACATTTTCTGGAGGCAGATCGATCCGACGGATCCCGGGGGCCAGTTCGCCGACCGGGGCGATTCTTACCGCACCGCGATTTTCTATCACGACGAGGAGCAGCGTCGGCTGGCGGAGGAATCGAAGCGGGAGCTGGAGCAAAGCGGCAAGTTCGACAAGCCCATCGTCACGGAAATCTTGCCGGCGGGCCCCTTTTATCCCGCGGAGGAGTACCATCAGGACTACTACCGGAAAAACCCGATGCGCTACTGGGTTTACCGTGTGGGTTCCGGCAGGGAGGCCTTCATCACCCGGCACTGGCCGAAGCAAAAAAACCGGGAGGAATTGGCCCAAAGGCTCACCAGGATGCAGTTCGAGGTCACGCAGAACAACGCCACGGAGCCGCCCTTCCAGAACGAATACTGGAACCATTTCGAAGACGGCATCTACGTGGACGTGGTATCCGGCGAACCGCTCTTCAGCTCCAGGGACAAATTCGACGCCGGCTGCGGCTGGCCCAGCTTCACCCGGCCGCTTCCCGACGCGCGCATCGTGGAAAAACCGGATTTCAGCCACAACATGATCCGCACCGAAGTGCGCAGCGGCAACGCCGATTCCCATCTGGGGCACGTGTTCCCGGACGGGCCCGCGCCCACGGGGCTGCGCTATTGCATCAATTCCGCCGCGCTGCGCTTCATTCCGAAAGAGCGCCTCGCGGAGGAAGGATACGGGGAATATTTGAAACTGTTCGAGGAAGATTGAAAAGGAAAAAACAAGCCGCGGCGTTCGCCGCGGCTTGCTTCCTTAATTTAATGATGCTTGTTCAAATGACGCCGTTTGCCATCATGATGCGGGCGACTTTCAGGAAACCGGCGATGTTGGCGCCGACGACCAGGTTCCCCGGGTGGCCGTACGTTTCGGCCGCCTTCAGGCTGCTCGCGTGGATGTTGGTCATGATTTGCTGCAGCTTGGCGTCCACTTCCTCGAAGGTCCAGGAGAAACGCATGCTGTTTTGCGACATCTCCAGGGCGGACACGGCGACGCCGCCCGCGTTGGCCGCCTTGGCCGGCCCGAACAGCACGCCCTTGCTGAGGAAGACGTCGATCGCTTCCAGAGTGGAGGGCATGTTGGCACCTTCGCCCACCGCGATTACGCCGCCGGCGACCAGGGCTTCCGCCGACTTCTTGTCGATCTCGTTCTGGGTGGCGCAGGGCAGCGCGATCTGGCACGGAATGTTCCAGATGTCCCGGCAGTTCGGGTGATACGTGGCGTTCGGATGGTGGTTGATGTATTCGCTGATGCGCTTGCGCTCCACTTCCTTGAGCTGTTTGACCGTATCCAGCTTGATGCCGTCCGGATCGTACACATAGCCGCCGGAGTCGCTGCAGGCCACCACATGGGCGCCGAGCTGCTGGGCTTTCTCGATGGCATAGATGGCCACGTTGCCGGAACCGGACACGACGACGGTTTTGCCGGCGAAGCTTTCGCCGCGGGTCTTGAGCATTTCCTCCACGAAGTAAACCAGACCGTAACCCGTGGCTTCCTTCCGGCCCAGGCTGCCGCCGTAGTCGATCCCCTTGCCGGTGAGGACGCCGGCTTCATTGCCGCCGCGGATGCGGCGGTATTGGCCGAACATGTAGCCGATTTCGCGCGCGCCGACGCCGATGTCGCCGGCCGGCACGTCGATGTCGGGGCCGATGTGCCGGTAAAGCTCCGTCATGAAGCTCTGGCAGAAACGCATCACTTCGCCGTCGGATTTGCCCTTCGGGTCGAAATCGGAGCCGCCCTTGCCGCCCCCGATGGGGAGGCCGGTCAGGGAGTTTTTGAAAATCTGCTCGAACCCGAGGAACTTGATGATGCTCAAGTTGACGGACGGATGGAAGCGCAGCCCGCCCTTGTACGGACCGATGGCGCTGTTGAACTGAACGCGGAACCCGCGGTTGACCCGGACATTGCCCTGGTCGTCCACCCACGGGACGCGGAACACGATGGTCCGCTCCGGCTCCACAAGCCGCTCAAGCAGTCCCGCCTGGGCAAATTCCGGGTGCTGGTCGAGTACCGGAGCCAGGGAATGCAAAATTTCGTAGACGGCCTGGTGGAACTCGGATTCTCCCGGGTCCCGCCGGGTGACGGCGTCGTAGATTTCATTCACGTATTTTTGACCTGCGGTAAGCGTAAGACTCATTCTGCACTGCTCCTGTTCCTGTTTGCGAATTTTTGCATCAAACAATGCGCCGGGAGGCCGCACTCGAACTGGGGCGAACGGGCTGGACCTTCCGGCGGTTGCTGCGCGTACGACACCGTCATTATAAAAGTTGGAAAACGAATTTGTAAAACAGAAGATATTTATAATGCTGGAATAAAAAATTTATCGTTTGTCAAAAAACCTCACAAAAGTTCCCTGCGCAGCTCCGCGGGCGAACGGGGCGAAAGGTAGGCGGGAGCGATGTCGAACACCGTTTTCGCACCTGAAGCGCCCTCCCTGAACAGGCGTTGGGCCGCACGGGCGTATGCGACGAGAACGCTGGCTGTAAATTCCGGATTGCTGCCCAGTTTGAGGGAAAATTCCACGATCTGCCTCGTGCCCCGGCCGGTCAAGCCGCTGCGGATGACGAAACCGCCGTGCGGCATCTCCGAGTGGTTGGCCCTGAATTCTTCTTCGTCGATGAAATACACGATGGTGTTGTATTCGTCAAAATAGTGGGGCATGGTCACGATGTCCCGTTCGATTTTGGCCCTGTCGGCACCTTCATGGGGAACGACGAAGCATTCGCGGATGTGCTTGTCCCGCGTCCCCAGCTCCGGCGTTTCCCCCGCGCGGATGCGGTTGATGGCCTCCTCCACCGGGATGGTGTACTGCACGGCGTGTTTGACGCCTTCCACGCGGCGGACGGCGTCGGAGTGCCCCTGGCTTACGCCTTTTCCCCAGAACGTGTACTCCTTGCCGTCCGGCAAAATGGCCTCCATGATCAGGCGGTTCAGGGAAAACAGGCCGGGATCCCAGCCGGTGGAAATGACCGCCACGCGTCCCGCCGCTTTCGCCGCCGCGTCCACCTTTTCGTAGTATTCCGGAATTTTGGCATGGGTATCGAAGCTGTCCACGGTGTTGAACAGGCGCGCGAATTGCGGCCCCTGCTCCGGCAGGTCCGTGGCCGATCCGCCGCACAGGATCATCACGTCGATCCGGTCCCGGTACGCGTCCGCTTCCGAAATGTGGCGGACGGCGACGCCTTCCGGCCCGGAAAGTTCCGCCGGGTTTCGCCGGGTGAACACGGCCGCGAGCTCCATGTCCGGGGCCCGTCCGATGGCCGCCGCGACGCCCCGTCCCAGGTTGCCGTATCCCACGATGCCGATTTGGATTTTTTCCGCCATAATGCCGAACTCCCCTTGTCAGAAAATTTACATGTGTAAAAACGTAACCCCACATTCCCCCGCTTGTCAAGCCCGCGCGTCCGTTTCCCCATATCGGGCGTTCCCCCTGACCGGCGGACATGATAAAATGGGAAAGTAAAATTGACCGGGGAAACCGGAAGGAGACGGACATGAAAAAAGCGTTGATCGTATGGGGCGGATGGGAGGGCCATCAGCCCGCAGAGGTGGCCGAAATTTTCCGCGGCATCCTGGAGCGGGAAAACTTTGCGGTGGAAGTGTCGGACACGCTGGAGACGTTTGCGGACGCGGAAAAGCTGCAGGCGCTCGATTTGATCATCCCCATCTGGACAATGGGAAAAATTCCCAAGCAATACGTCCGCAACGTATCCATTGCGGTGCAGCGGGGCGTCGGTTTGGCCGGCTGCCACGGGGGGATGTGCGACGCGTTTCGCGACAATGTGGACTGGCAGTTTATGACCGGCGGCAACTGGGTGGCGCATCCCGGCAACGACGGCGTGGAATACACGGTCAACATCCGGAAGGGTTCGAGCCCGCTGGTGGAGGGCATAGAAGATTTCACGGTCAAAACCGAGCATTACTATCTGCATGTCGACCCGGCCGTCGAGGTGCTGGCGACGACGCGCTTTCCGCTGGTGCCGGGGCCCCATATGCTGAACAAGTCCGTCGACATGCCCGTGGTGTGGACGAAGCGCTGGGGCGCGGGCCGGGTGTTTTATTGCTCCCTCGGCCACCAGGCGAACGTAGTGGCGATGCCGCAGGTCATGGAGCTGATGCGCCGCGGCTTTCTTTGGTGCGCGGAAGGGAAAGCCCTGGCGGAGACGGATCCGGCGTCGCGGGAAATGGTTTTCCAAACGTACACGGGTATGGGCGACAGCCAATAACAAAAACGGGCATAAGAAAAATCGCATAAAAGGGACGTGACATCAGTGACCGAGCAGACACCTTCCGCGGCCGAGACGGACGAACAAACCGCGGCGACAGGCAGGATCAGGGCGGGCATCATTGGCGCCGGCAACATCAGCAGGAATTACTTGCAAAACGGCAGACGGTTTGACAGCATGGAAGTGGTCGCCTGCGCGGACATCGACCCCGATCGGGCGCGGGAGAAGGCCGTCGAGCATGGCGTGCGCGCCTGCGCCGTCGACGAGCTTCTGGCCGACCCCGACATCGGGCTCGTCATCAACCTGACGATCCCGCAAGCGCATGCCCAAGTTGCGAATCAGGCGCTGGAAGCGGGCAAGCACGTCTATTCGGAGAAGCCGCTGGCCGTTACCCTCGAGGAAGGCCGGCAGGTGATGGAACTCGCGCGGCGGAAAGGGTTGCGCGTCGGGAACGCGCCGGACACGTTTCTGGGCGCCGGCATCCAGACGTGCATCAAGCTGATCGACGACGGCCTGATCGGCGAGCCGGTGGGAGCGACGGCGTTCATGATGAGCGGCGGACACGAACGGTGGCACCCTTCCCCCGAATTTTATTACCAAAAGGGCGGAGGGCCCATGTTCGACATGGGGCCGTATTATTTGACGGCGCTCGTGGCGATGCTCGGTCCGATCCGCCGCGTGACGGGAGCGGCGCGCATTTCGTTTCCGGAACGCACGATCACCAGCCAGCCCCAATACGGGAAGAAGATAAGGGTGGAAGTGCCGACCCACGTCGCGGGGATTTTGGAATTCGCCGGCGGGCCGATCGGCACGATTTTGACCAGTTTCGACGTGATGGGCGGTTCCAGCCTGCCGCGTATCGAGGTGTACGGCAGCGAAGGGACGCTGATCGCCCCGGACCCCAATACCTTCGGCGGACCGGTTCTTTACCGCCGCGCCGGGGAACGGGACTGGCGGGAAGTGCCGCTGACCCGCGGACATTCGGACAACGCGCGGGGCATCGGCGCGGCCGACATGGCGCGGGCGCTGCTGACCGGCGGCAAACACCGCGCCTCCGGAGAACTTGCGTTCCATGTCCTCGAAGCGATGATCGGCATCCACGAAGCGGCGGAACGGGGCGCCCATTACACCATGGAAAGCGCCTGCGAACGCCCGGCGCCGCTTCCGCCTGAGCTGTCTTGCGACTGAACCGGGGGTTGCGGCGAAAGTGCTTGAGAGCTGACGTTCGGATCATTGAAGGAAAAAGGCCCGGCAAGCGAGAATCGTTAGAAATGAAACGACACATTTAGCGCGAGATGCGGAAAGGATGTGCAAGGCGTGCTGAAAGGCATTCCCCCTCTGCTGTCTCCGGAGTTGCTCAAGGTGCTTGCGGAAATGGGCCACGGCGACGAAATCGTGATCGCGGACGCCAACTTTCCGGCGGCCAGCCACGCGCAGCGCCTGATTCGCTGCGACGGCCATTCGGCCACGGACGTGCTCGACGCCATCCTCACCCTGTTGCCGCTGGACGCTTTTGTGGAAAAGCCGGCGGCGCTCATGCAAAAAGTGCCCGGCCACCAGGTGGAGACGCCCATCTGGGACCGGTTTCGGGAGATCATCTCCGCCCGGGAGGGGTATGAGGATCCGTTCGAGATGGTGGAGCGGTTCGCGTTTTATGAGCGGGCGAAGAAGGCCTACGCCATCGTGGCGACCGGGGAAACCGCGCTGTACGGCAACATCATTCTGAAAAAGGGCGTGCTCTGAGGAACTTCAGGCGCGCCGGGCGGTCGGCCCGGGACGAACCGATTTCCGACACGACCTGCACCTGAAAGTTTTCGATGAAAAAAGGCAGGGTGGACGCGGTGTTCGGACCGCGGCGCCCTGCTGTTTTTTCGTCGGTTTGCGTTCATGGGGAAACAGGGTCAGCCTGCACCGGCCGCGTCCCGGAACGCCTGGATGTAGGCGCGGGCTTTTTCGGCCACCAACTCCAGGTTGCCGGTTTGCAAGGCTTCCTTGGTCAAATCCGAACCGATGCCGACGGCGAACGCGCCCGTCTTGATCCAATCCGCGAGGTTGGCCAGGTTCACGCCGCCGGTGGGCATCAGGTTGGCCTGCGGCAGCGGTCCGCGGATCGTCGGGATGACCGACGGGGAAAAGAGGTTGCCGGGGAACAGCTTGACCACGTCCACGCCCAGTTCCAGCGCGGCCGTGATTTCCCCGACGGTCATCACGCCCGGCATGACCGGCACGCGATACCGATTGCACAGCATGACCGTGTCGCGGCTCAAGCTGGGCGAGACGACGAACTCCGCGCCGGCCAGAAGCGCGGCCCGGGCCGTTTCGGCGTCGAGCACCGTCCCCGCGCCGATGACCGCGTAATCGGCCGCTTCCGGATCTTCGCTCCGGTACCGCCGGGACAGCGCCTCGATGGCTTCCAGCGCCCGCGGCACCGTCATGGTCACCTCGACGACGCGGATGCCGCCTTCGATGGCTTTTTCCGCCAGCTTCACCACTTCTTCCGCAGAATTTCCGCGCAGCACGGCGACGACGCCCGCTTGCCGGATCTGAAGCAGCAGCCGGTATTTTTTCATATGGGGACGCCTCCTGATTGATGGGTGGTTTCAGCGTTCGATGTGGCGGGCGCGGCCGAGGGCCTGCTCGACTTCCGGCAGGCGGGGAAGCGATTCCCAGTCGCCCTCCGCCTGCACGGCGAGGGCGCCGGCGACGGCGGCCAGTCCGACCGCCTGATCCAGCGGGGAACCGCTCACGACGCCGGCGAGAAAGCCCGCGGCAAAACCGTCGCCCGCCCCGACGGTATCCACGACCCGTTCCGCGGGTTCAAACGGGAACTCGTGGAAATCGCGGCCGTCATAAAGCCAGTTGCGGCCGTCCGCATTCTTGACCACGGTGATCGCGGACAGCCCGCGGATGCGCGCGCGGATCTCCGCCGGATCTTCGGTGTCGTACAGCAACTTCAATTCGTCATATCCCGGGAGGAAATAGTCCGCGGCGGCGGCCAAATCCAGCAGCACCGTCCGGGCTTCTTCCAGCGTCCATAATTTCAGGCGCAGATTGGGATCAAAGCTGACCTTGACCCCGGCCTGGCGGGCGATGCGCACCGCCTCCCGCACCGTTTCGCGGCAGGAAGCGCTGAGGGCGGCGGTGATGCCCGTCACGTGCAGGATTTTGGCTTGCCCGATGTAGGCCGGATCCAGGTCCTCCGGCGTCATCGTGCTGGCGGCGGAATTTTTGCGATAGTAGTAGACCGAAAGCCTGCCCCGCACCGTTTCCCGCAGCATGAGGCCCGTCGGCGCGGCGTCCGTGAACTTCACCCGGGAAACGTCGACGCCTTCCCCGCGCAACTCCCGCAAGATTCGCCGCCCGATCGGATCGTCGCCCAGCCGGCTGAACCAGGCGGAGCGGCGGCCGAGCCGCGCCAGGCCGATGGCGACATTGCTTTCCGCTCCCCCGAACGATTGCATGAGCAGTCCGCCTTCGCCGAGACCGCGCGAACCTTGCGGGAAGAACAGCCCCATCGTTTCGCCGAACGTCGCCACATCAATGCTTTTCATGCCGCTTTGGTCTTCGTTTTCGCCGCAGGGAGCCGTGCCGCTGTAGCTCATCGTGCCATCCATCCTCCGTCAACGCAAAGTACGTGCCCGTTTACGTAATCGGAAGCCGCGGAGGCGAGGAAAATGACCGCGCCTTTCAGATCCTCCGGCTCTCCCCAGCGGCCCGCGGGAATCCGCTCCGTGATGGAACGGTACCGGTTCTCGTCGGCGATGAGGGGAGCGGTGTTGCGCGTGCGGATGTACCCGGGCGCGATGGCGTTCACCTGGACGCCCTTGCCCGCCCATTCGTTGGCCAGCGCCTTCGTGATGCCCGCCACGCCGTGCTTGCTGGCCGTATAGGCCGGCACGTTGATGCCGCCCTGGAAGGAGAGCATGGAGGCGATGTTGATGATTTTGCCGCTTCCGCGTTCCAGCATGTGGCGGCCGACGAGCTGGCACAGGTAGAAGACGCTGCTAAGGTTCACATCGAGGACGTCCCGCCAGTCCTGCCAGGAGTGCTGGGCCGCCGGGGTGCGCCGGATGATGCCGGCGTTGTTCACGAGGATGTCGATCCGGCCGAAAAAGCCCGTCGCCCGGCGGACGACGTCCTCCAGAATGTCCGCGTTGCCCAGGTCGGCGGAGATCTGTTCGGCCTTGCCTCCCAGCCTGCGGATGGCTTCCACCGTTTCGTCGCTGCTTGTGGCCGTCACGCACACGACGGATGCGCCGGCTTCGGCCAGCCCGACGGCCAGCGCCTGGCCGATCCCGCCCGACGTGCCGGTGACCAGCGCCGCCTTTCCCGTCAAATCGAACAGTTTCATGCGGATCCTCCTTATTCCGGATCGGGGGACTGCGTTTCGTTCCCGCACAGGATGCGGACGCCCGCCTCGCGGTATTGCGCGGCCGTTTCGGGCGGAATGCCGCTGTCGGTGATCATCGCCTCCAGTTCCGTCAGCCTGGCGAACGTAAGCAGGGCGTACCGCCCGAATTTGGTATGGTCTGCCGCCGCGTAGACGGTCTGGGACGATTCGATCAAGGCCCGCTTCAGCGGGACGAGATCGCCGGTATAGACCGTAAGCCCGTACTCGGGATGGACACCCGTGGCGGACAGAAACGTTTTGCGGATGTTCAGTTTTTTGATGAAAGATACCGCTTCCGGGCCGGCCAGCAGATTCCTTACCCGGTAGCCGCCGGGCACGACCAGCCGGATTTCGTCCCTGCGGGCCAGCTCCCCGATGATGTTCACGTCGTTGGTTACCACGGTCAGAGGAATGTTTTCGAGCCGGCGGGCGATTTCCAGGGTGGTGCTGCCCCCGTCGAGGGCGATGATGTCGCCCGGTTCGATGAACCGCAGGGCCAGCTCGGCGATTTCGCCCTTTTCTTTCAGATTCCGCTTGAGCGGTTCCGGGGGCGAGAGAATGCCGAACTGATCCTGTTGCGCCAGCACGGCGCCGCCGTGGACGCGGACGAGCAGACCCTTTTGTTCGAGCATCGCCAGATCCGCCCGGATCGTCTTGCCGGTCACGCCGAGGCTCTCGCTGAGCTGGGCCACGGTGACTTCCCCGCGCGCCAGCAGGGCTTCCATGATTTTTTCGGAGCGGCGCAAGGCGTTCATTCGCTTCATCCTTTGACTTTGGCGGCCGTCCGGCTCAGAGCAGATCTTTCATGGCGACCGCGTCCATGTCTTCGAAAGTCTGGTTTTCTCCGGCCATGCCCCAGATGAACGTGTAGTTGCAGGTGCCGACGCCGCTGTGGATCGACCAGCTGGGGGAGATGACGGCTTGTTCGTTGCGGACCACCAGATGGCGCGTTTCCTGCGGTTCGCCCATGAAATGGAACACCACGCCGTCTTCCGGCATGTCGAAGTAAAAATACACTTCCGAACGGCGCACATGGGTATGGCAGGGCATCGTGTTCCACATATTGCCGGGTTTCAGCAGCGTCATGCCCATGACGAGCTGGCAGCTGCGGATGCCGCCGGTATGGATGTACTTGTAAATGGTCCGCTCGTTGGAATTGGTGATGCTGCCCAGATGCTGGGGCGTCGCTTCGCTGATGGCGGCTTTGACGGTCGGATAGGTCTGATGGGCGGGGGTGGAGTTCAGATAGAACTTCGCCGGATTCTTCGGATCGGCGCTGGCGAAGGTCACGTCCCTGGCGCCAAGTCCGATATACAGGCAGTCTTTGGTTTCCATTTCATAAACGTTGCCGTCCACGGTGACGGTGCCTTTGCCGCCGACGTTGATGATGCCGGCTTCCCGGCGCTCCAGGAATGTGGCCGCGCCGATCGTTTTCGGATCGGCTTCCAGCTTGACCGGGCCGTTCACCGGAACGGCGCCTCCCACGATGAACCGGTCCACGTGGGAATAGGTCAGGACGAGCCGGTCCGGGGCAAACAGGGTCTCGATGAGAAACTCCTGCCGAAGGCGCCGGGTGTCGAATGTCTTGACTTCCGCCGGATGCGAGGCTTGACGGATATCCATGGGGCAACCTCCTCGTTCATTTGGGTTTATTTTCGTTCACCTATGTTTATATCATGGAAAACGTGTTTGTTTCAAGGAAAAAGGGACGCCTTCCGCGTCCCCGTGCTGCGGCTTGCCATGCCGCGAGTCCGGTGTCAGTACGGGTTGTCTTTCGCGCGCAGCGCTTCCGCCAGAAATGTGAGCGCGAGCCCCTGTCCCCAGCCCTGGACGCGCTTGGCGGGCACGTTTTTGTACCCTTCCGAGTCCTTCATGACCGCCGTCCCGGCCGACACGCCGGTGACCGATCCGTCGTCGGCAATGCGGGCGAGGATGCCGTCGAGGGCGCGCCGGGCGTGTTTTCGGTACAGGCGGCCCCTCGTCAGCAGAGCCGCGGCGATGCCGGCGGAGCCCGACGTCTCCAGCGGCGAGGACGGATCGTCGAGCACCGTGTGCCAAAGGCCCGATTCGTCCTGCAGCCGTGCGAGGGCGCTCAGCTGGTCGCGAAGCGAACCGTCGATGATCATGAACGACGGATGCGTGACCGGCACGATGGCCAGCGCCCGAGCCATCGTCAGGGCCGCCCAGGCGTTGCCCCGCGCCCAGAAAATGCCGGACATGTGGTTGCGGTTCACGTTGTCCCAGCCGTGATAGTACAAATTGGTCACGGAATCCTGCAGCAGTTCTTCATGGCCGTGGTATTGCCTAAGCCCGTCCTCGAAGTATTCGGTCCGGCCCGTCTGGGCGCCGATGCGCAGCAGGAAATACCCGGCCATGAACAGCGTATCGACCCACGCCTGCTCCGGGAAAATGTGCGTTTCCGAGTTGACGGTGTGCTGGAGGATGCCGTCGCCAAACCGCGGCGCCTCCTTTTGCAGAAATTCCGCCATCCGCACCGCCGTCTCCAGATACCGTTCTTCTCCGGTTTCCCGATGCAGCGTGAGCAGCGTGTGCCCGACGGACACGCCGTTGACCGACAGCTTGGGCAGGCCTTCCTCGAGATTTTCGTCCACCCAGTTTTTGACCCGTTCCAGATATTCGGCTTTGCCGGTCGCGGCAAACGCTTCGCACACCCCGTAGAAAGCGACGCCCGCCGGCCAGTCCCATTCGAAATCCATGCGGAACGTGCGCTCGACGACGCGGTCGATGGCCGCGTGCACGCGTTCTTCGTCAATGACCCATGGCGGCATTGCGCTTTCCCTCCATTACCCCGATTCAGGCTTTTTCAGGCTTTCAGGCCGCTGGTGCTTATGCCTTCCACAATGTATTTCTGCGCGAGAAAAAAAACCACGACGACGGGCACCAGGCTGACAACCGACATGGCGAACATCGCGCCCCAGTTCGAAATCGTTTCGTTGTCCAGGAACATTTTGAGCGCGAGGGACACCGTGTATTGCTTCGGCCGGTTCAGGTAGAGCAAAGGCCCGAGCAGGTCTTCCCACCGCCAGTAGAACGAGAAAATGGTCGCCGTGGCCAGCGCCGGCATGGTGAGCGGCAGGATGATCCGGGCGAACAGCTGGAACCGGCCGCACCCGTCGATGATGGCCGCCTCGTCCAATTCGGTCGGGATCGTCCGGATGAATTGCATGATGAGAAAGATGAAGAACGCCTGTCCGAACCAGGCGGGCACGACGATCGGCAGGATCGTGTTGATCCATCCCAGCTGGGAAAACAGGATATACTGCGGCACCATGACCACTTCAAACGGCAGCATCAGCGTGGCCATCATGACCGCGAACCAGAATGACCGCCCGAAAAACTGCAGCCGCGCAAAGCCGAAGGCGATGAACGCCGAGGAGAACACCGCGCCGACGGTGGCCAGGGCGACGATCACGAAGGTGTTCCCGATGAAGGTGCCAAAAGTGTATCCCCCGATACCCTTCCACCCGATGGCGTAGTTGTCCCAAATCCACGGCTTGGGAATGAGCGAATCCGCCGTGGCGAAGATCAGGTTGCTCGGCTTGAACGAGCTCATGATCAGCCAGATGACGGGATACAGCATGAGAATGGTGAAAACGGTGACCAGCGGGTGGTAGAGCAGCGATTTTCTCGCCGACTTGCTCAGCATCGGTCACGAGCCCCCCTTCGACTCGTAGTAGACCCAGAATCTCGAGGTCGCAAACAGCAGGGCGGTCAGGAGGGCGACCACCATGAGCAGGATCCAGGCCATTGCGGAGGCTTCGCCCATGTGATAGAAGACGAAACCTTTCCGGAACAGATAGAGCGGATACAGCAGCGTTCCGTCCAGCGGACCGCCTTCGCCCTTGGTGATGATGTAGGCCGGAATGAACGTGATGAACGCCGCGATCGTCTGCATGATCAGGTTGAACAGGATGACCGGGCTGAGCAGCGGCAGGGTGATGCGGAAAAACCGCCGCAACGGACCGGCGCCGTCGACGCTGGCCGCTTCATAATAGGTGGCCGGGATGTTTTTGAGCCCGGCCAGAAAGATGAGCATGGACGAGCCGAATTGCCAGACGGCCAGCAGGATGAGCATCCACAGCGCGGCGGTCGGATTGCCGAACCACCGGACCGGATCGAATCCCAAAAAGACGAGTCCCAGGTTGATGATCCCCTCGTTGCCGAACAGGTTGCGCCACATGATGGCGACGGCCACGCTGCCGCCGATGATGGACGGCAGGTAGATCAGCGTCCGGTACACGAAGATGCCCCTGAACGGGACGTTGAGGAGCATGGCAACGAGCAGGGCGAAGATGAGCCGCAGCGGGACGGCAAACAGCACGTAGGTCAAGGTCACCCGAACCGATTTCCAGTACTTGGTGTCCTGGGAAAAGAGGTTCTGGAAGTTGTCCAGGCCGGCCCAGCGCGGCGGGCTGAACAGATTGTAGTCGGTGAACGAAAGCACGAGCGAGGCGCATATCGGAATGAAGGTGAACGCCAAGAAACCGATGATGAAGGGACTGATGAACACATATCCGGTCAGGTGATTGCGCAATTGGCGCGCCTTCATGGTCTCCAACTCCCGTCGCGGGTCCTAAAAACCGGCAGCCGAAACGCGGCCGGCTGCCGGTCGAATGGGCGGTAACCCCGCCTCATTTGTTTCTCGCCAGAATTGCGTTGGCTTCTTCCCGGAAGCGCTTGGCCGCTTCCTCGGGCGTGATCTGCTCGAACTTCATCATGTCGTCCAGGTCCTTGAACAGGGCGATGATTTCGGCGGTGCCGACCGGATCGGGCGGGTCGGCGGGGCTGCTGTTCTGTTCGGCCCACTGGATGTATTCGAATACTTTCTGGAGTTCGGGCGGGAGCAGCGGTTTCAGGGCTTCTTTCACCTTGCCGGCCACCGGCACGCCGCGGTCGCCCTTGATCAGCTTGTTCGCCTCGATGTCGTTGATGAAGAAGTTGATGAATTTCGCCGCTTCTTCTTTGTGCTTGGAGTTCGAGGCGATGGAGAAGAACATGCTCGCCTTCAGGAACATGCCCTGCTTCACGTTCGGCCCCGGCAGCGGGTGCATTTCCAGCGGACGTCCCGCCGCCGTCTGCAGCCCGACGTACTGGTTCGACCATTGCCAGACGGAAATCGCCTGGCCTTTCACCAGCGGGTCGTCTTCGATCCCCTTGATCTGCGCGGTCACATCCGGCGTCGGGGAGGCGCCCATCAGTACCATGTCGCGGGTCCTCGTGAAGTAGTCGACGAACAGCTGGTCGTTGTCGTAGCCGAGCGAGGTGCCGTCCGGGCTGTACAGCCGCTGGCCGTTCTGCCGCAGATAGTAGGCGAAGAAGACTTCCGGCCGCAGCCCGGTCTCGAAATAGAGCCCGGCGTCTTTCGCTTTCCGACCGAGTTCCAGGTACGTGTCCCACGTCCAGTCGTCGGGGAGCTTGTCAAGCCCGATCTTCTGCAGCAACGCGGGATCGTAGTGCACCTGCAGCGCGTTGACGCCGAGGTTGAACCCGTACAGCTTGTCGCCCAGCCGGCCGCCCGAGAGGGCGCTTTCGCTCACGTCGCTGACGTCGATTTCCTTGTTCAGGTACGGCGTGAGGTCTTCCAGCTGGCCGTTGTCCGCGTATTGCGTGATGTACGACAGGTCCATCTGCAGGATGTCCGGCAGGTTGCCCGCGGCCGCCTGCGGCGCGAGCCGTTTCCAATAGTCGTCCCACGACGCGTACTCCGGCTCGATCTTGACGTGTGGATTGGCCTGCTGGTACATCTCGATGACCTGCAGCGTGTAGTCGTGCCGCGGCTGGCTGCCCCACCAGGCGATGCGCAGCGTGACCGGCTCCGGCCCGGAGGAAGACGGCGCCTGCGAAGCGGCCGGGCTGGACGACGAGGGAGACGGCGATGATCCCGAGTCGCTGCGGCCGCCCGATGCGCAGGCCGCAAGGCCGAGCGCGAGCAGCAGGACCAGCGTCATAAGCAGCGTTTTTCGCATGTCGCTTCCCTTCCCTTTTGGAATGATCTTTTTTTACCAGTAATTATCCGCGCCGCGGGAAGCGAGGGGAATGCAAAAATCAGACCGGATTGTTCAAAAAGCAGAGTTGTCGAACGCCTGCATATACTCCGACGGTGTGCAGCCCATCTGTTTTTTGAACACCTGGCTGAAGTACTGGGGGTTGTCGCCGAAGCCGACCAGTTCGGCAAGTTCGAAGATCTTGATGTCCGGACGCTCCGCCATCAGTTCCGCGGCCTTCTGGATGCGCCGCTTCATGACGTATTGGGAGAACTTGCATCCCGTTTCTTTCCTGAACAGCTTGCCGAGATAATCCGCGTTCATGTACAGCATCTCGCCGGCGACCAGCCCGAGCGTGAGGTTGGCGTTGGCCAGGTTCGCCTCGATGATGTCCAGCACTTTGCGGACGATGGCGGTATGCCGGACCGTTTTTTGCTCGTAATGGTGCCGGGCGATGTTCCGCACTTCTTCCTCCAGCAGCGACCGCATCGCCTGCAACGACTGCATGCCGGCGATGGCCGCGATGTTCCGGTACCCGTCGGGCATCCGCTTCGGCATGAGTCTGAGCAGCGAAACGTACAGCTGGATGACGTAGGAGCGGGCGAGATCGATGTCCAGCTGCGCTTTCCGGAGCTTGCCGAAAAACTCCTGAACGGCCCGCTCCGCTTCCGCGAGGTTCCCCGACCGCACCGGAAGCAAAAGCTGCTCTTCATCGAATTCGAAGGCGCTGTCCGGGTCCGCCGGCGCGGCCTGCGTGTCCTGCCAGGTGATGAGGCCGCCTTCGTCGAGGTAAAAGCGATGGTGGAGGCAGCGCAGCGTCTGCTGGTACAGGATGCGCGCGCGGGTGATGTCGCCGGCTTCGCTCAGCGCGGCGGTGACGTCCGTCTTGTAGTAGCCGCGAAATGTGCGCAGGACAAGGCCGATGTTCCGGTGCAGCTCGCGCACGTCGCCCAAATCCCGGATGAGCAGCAGGGCGTGGTCGTCGAAGATCGTGCCGAGCAGCACCGATCCCAGCGTTTCTTCGGCGATGTTTTTCAGCGCGAAAAGGTGCTCGTATTCGGCTTCGCCGTCCGGCTGGAGCAGGACCAGGCGCACGGGGCCGTCGTCCGCGAAACCGAACAGGCGCCGGTAATCGTCCCAGTCGCGGCTGCCGTACGTCTTGTTCACCACGAATTCGCGGAGCACCTGTTCCTTGACCTGCGGCATCACTTTTTCGAGGCGCAGTTTCATCTGCCGTGCGAACGCTTCCCGCTTTTCGCTCCGGTCCAGTTCCGCCACGATTTCGCGGAGCGCTACGGCGATTTTCTTCTCGCTGGTCGGCTTCAGCAAATAATGGCGGACGCCGTACCGCATCGCCTTGCTGGCGTATTTGAACTCGCCGAAGCCGGACAGGATGATGAAACGGATGTGCGGATGGGACGCGCGCGCCCTGGCGACCAGTTCCAGTCCGTCCATGCCGGGCATGCGGATGTCGCTGATGACAATGTCCGGCGAGCGCTCCCGGATCAGCTCGTACGCCTCCACGCCGTTGCGGGCGGTGCCGGCGAGCTCCGTGCGGAGGGCCGGCCAGTCCACCATGCGCGAAATGCCGTCCAGGATAAGGCGTTCGTCGTCAACGAGCAGCACTTTGTACAAGGTCGCCGACCTCCTTCGCTTCCTTCGGCATTCTGAGGACGACCCGCGTTCCGCGTCCGGCTCCGCTTTCCACCTGCAGCCCCCACGCCTCGCCGAAGGCGATCCGGATCCGCTCGTCGATGTTGCGCAATCCGATGCCCTGGCCCCGGGTGCGCAGCGTTCCCGCGCGCAACCGGTCGAGGATGTCCGGGGGCATGCCCGGGCCGTCGTCTTCCACCGCCACGCAGAAAGCGTCTTCCGTCTCATACGCCCGGAGCGCGATGCGGCAGCCGTCCAACCCCGGTTCGAGGGCGTGCTTGAACGCGTTTTCCAGCAGGGGCTGCAGCGAAAGTTTCGGAATCCGGCGGTTCAGGTATTCCTTGGGCACTTCCAGCGAGAACTGGAGCCGTTCCTCGTACCGGAATTTCTGGATCGTCACGTAATGGCGCACGATCTCCAGCTCGTCGGCCAGCGGAATCAGCGGCTGCTTCATGCTGACGGCGTTGCGCAGCAGGTAGCCGAGCGCTTCCACCATGCGGGAGATTTCCGCCTGGCCGTTCACGCGGGCCAGCCAGTTGATCGATTCCAGGGTATTGTAGAGAAAATGGGGATTGATCTGCGCCTGCAGCGCCTTGAATTCCGTTTCCTTGAGCAGCAGCCGGTTGGCGTAGTTTTCCGTGATCAGCGTATTGATCCGTTCCACCATGCGGCGGAACGTCCGGTGGAGCAGTCCGATCTCGTCCATCGGCGGCGCCGCGTCCCTGAGCAGGTGGGCTTCCGAGAAGTTGCCTTTTTCCACCAGCTTCATGCGTCCGATCAGATCTTCGATGGGCCGGGTCAGGCCGCGCGAGAAGCGGATGCCCCACAGGAAGAGAAACACGAACATGAAGGCGAACACCGCCACGGCCAGCTGCTTGACCAGCACCACGCGCTGGAAAATGACGTTGTACGGGGTCAGATTGATATAGGTCCAGCCGGTGTCGGAGGAGTGGATGTACGAGAAAAAGTGCGCCTGTCCGCCGATGGAACGGATGAAATAGCCGGAACGGTTCCGCAGCAGGGGCAGGATGTCCGCCGGGTCGAAGGGCGGGGCGGCCGGATAGATCGTTTCCGGCCCCGCCATGAGCACCAGCCCTTCCCTGCCTTCCCGGGCGAAGGTCCCCACGATGCCGCCGATGTCGAGGCGGATCGTGAGCGTGCCCAGCACCTGCAGATCGAAGTTGGTGTTGCGGAACGAGCGGATGTCCCGCGCCAGAATGAGCGACGGGTCCTCGCCGTCGGGGAACACCCATCGGTAATCTCCCTTGGCCTCCAGGGTCAGCGCCCGGATCCGGTCCCATTTTTCCTCCGGAATGGTGACGGGAAGTCCCGCCCGGTGTTCGCCGCCGTGCGCGTCGAGCAACTGGATGGAACGGATGTACGATTCGGTTCCGGCGAAGCCGATCAGCCGGTCGATCAGCCGCTGGCCCCACATGTAGCGCTCGTAGCCGGAATCGCTGGTTTGGATCGAAAGCAGAATCTCCTGGATTTGCGGATCGGTGACGATGTTGTAGGAGACGTGGGTGAGGCGCCTCAGCTCCGCCTCGATGGCGGAGGAGGACAGGTTCAGCACCTGCGACGATTTTTCGTGCAACTGCCGGTCGTAGACGGAAAACGCGTACTGTTGCGTGAGCGCCGTGAATACGAATGACACGGCGACGATCAGCGAGATGAGAAGGGACAGCTTGTGCCGGATTTTGAGATGCCGGTACCGGTCCAACCACGTTTTCACGGGCCTCACCTCGGGTTGGGGCGCGGTCTTTGGGTGTTGTCATTATGGCAAAAAGTTGTAAACGCTGTCAACCAATATGCGGCATCGAAAAGGCGGCGGAAAGGCGGCGAAAAACGGAAAAAATCGGGACAAAATCGGAGAAAAAACGTCTATTCAAACGGAGTGTGGCGTGTTAAACTGGCTACAAACAAAAACAAACAAAAATAATCAAAAATCATGAGGCGGAGGGTGAGCCATGGTCCAGAACCTTTGGGACAAAGCGAAAGCGGCCGGTCTGTCCGGACTTGACGAGCTGGTGTACCGGTCCAATCTGATCGGCGCGGACCGCCGCGTCTGCAACTGGGGCGGCGGCAACACGTCGGCGAAAATGACCGTGCGGGATTTCCGCGGGCGCGAAATCGAAGTGATGTACGTCAAGGGCAGCGGCTCCGACCTGGCCACGGCCAAGGCGTCCAGCTTCACCGGGCTGCGGATGGACGACATCCGGCCGCTGTTCGAACGGGAAGACATGACGGACGAGGAAATGGTGGCGTACCTGGCGCATTGCATGATCGACGCGAAGCACCCCCGCGCGTCCATCGAAACGCTGCTGCACGCGTTCCTGCCGTTCAGGCACGTGGACCACACGCACCCCGACGCCATCATCAGCCTTTGCTGTTCCGACAACGGCAAGGAAGCCGCGCGGGAAATTTTCGGCGACCGGTTCGTCTGGGTGCCTTACATACGGCCGGGCTTCCGGCTGTCGAAGATGATCGCGCAGGGCGTGCTCGCCAATCCGAAGGCGGAACTGGTGCTGATGGAAAAACACGGCCTCGTGACGTGGGGCGACACGGCGGAAGAGTGCTACGCCCGGACGATCCGGGTGATCCGGGAGGCGGAGGCGTACATCGAAGCCCGCGTCGATGAAGCGAAGCTGTTCGGCGGCCGAAAGTTCGAACCGCTTCCCGCGGACGTCCGCCGCCGGCTGGCGGCCGAAGTGATGCCCCTCGTCCGCGGCGCGGTGTCCGCGGGAGGCAAGCGCCTGATCCTGTCCTTTGACGACGGGGAGGATGTGCTCCGCTTTGTCTGCGGCCGCGATGCGGAGCGGCTGTCGAAGATCGGCGCCGCCTGTCCGGACCATTTGGTGCACACGAAGGTGAAGCCGCTGTTCGTCGACTGGACGCCGGACGAAGGCGACGCCGAGGGGCTGAAGCGGAAACTTCGCGAAGGCATCGCGGCGTACAAGGAACAGTACAAGGCCTATTTCGAACGAAACAAAAACGAAGGCGACGTCATGTTCGAGCCGGCTCCGCGGGTCATTCTCATTCCGGGGCTGGGCATGGTAAGCACCGGCAAAAGCCTGGCCATGGCACGTGTGAGCGGCGACCTCTACCATCGCGCCATTGCCGTCATGCGGGGAGCGACGGCCCTCGGCAACTTTGTATCCCTGAGCGAAAACGAAGCCTACAACGTCGAGTACTGGCCGCTGGAGCTGTACAAGCTGACGCTGGCTCCGCCGGAAGCCGAATTTTCCCGGCAGGTCGCCCTGATCTCGGGCGGCGCGGGGGGCATCGGCAGCGCCTCCGCCCGCCGCCTGGCCGCCGATGGCGCCCATGTGGTGCTGGGCGATCTCAATCTGGAAGGAGCGCGGAAGGTTGCCGACGAAATCAATGGCAAATACGGCGAAGGCCGCGCGCTGGCGGTCCGCATGGACGTGACGGACGAAGAGGCGGTCCGGGCGGCGTTCCGGGAGGCGGCCCTGCACTACGGCGGCGTCGACATCCTCGTCAACAACGCGGGGCTGGCCACCTCCAGTCCGATCGAGGAAACCACCCTCGAGGAATGGAACCTGAACATGAACGTGCTCGGCACCGGCTATTTCCTGGCGGCGCGGGAAGCGTTCATCCTGATGAAGGAGCAGGGCATCGGCGGCAGCATGGTGTTCATCGCCTCCAAGAACGCGGTTTACGCCGGCAAGAACGCCTCCGCCTACAGCGCGGCGAAGGCGCTGGAAGCCCATCTGGCGCGCTGCATCGCCGCGGAAGGCGGGCCGCACGGCATCCGCGTCAACACGATCCTGCCCGACGCCGTGCTGCAGGGTTCGCAGATCTGGAATTCCCGGTGGCGCGAGGAGCGGGCGGCCGCCTACGGCATAAAGCCGGAAGAGCTGGAAGAGTATTACCGCAAGCGGACCACGATGCTCGTCAACGTGTTCCCCGAGGACATCGCGGAAGGCGTGGCGTTTTTGGCTTCGTCCCGGGCGTCGAAAACGACCGGCTGCATGCTGACCATCGACGGCGGCGTGCCGGCGGCGTTTTCCAGATAATCGGCGGTTATTCTGGGTTGATGAAAATTAGAGGAGGGAAGATGACCCATGAAGGCGATCGGCGAAAAGCGGTGGATCATCCCGGACGGCTACATTCCGCCGTCCAGTTCGGGAGCGCTGGAAAGCCACGAGTCCGTCTGCGTGCTCAACATGTCGGAGCGGGACGCGCACCTTCGGTTCACGATCTATTTTGAAGACCGGGAGCCGCTGGAAAACATCCCGTATGTCGTGCCCGCGCGGCGGACGAAGCACATCCGGACGTCTTCCCTTCGCGACGGCGAGGGGAGGACCATTCCGGCCGGGGTGCCGTACGCCATCGAAGTGGAAAGCGACATCCCCGTGGTCGTGCAATACAGCCGGCTGGACAGCACCCAGGCGGAAAACGCGCTGATGTCGGTGGTGGCCTATCCGATCAGGGAGGGAGAAGCAAAATGAGCGGATTGGAACGCATCGAGCGGAACTACGAGCTGGCCAAAGAAATGTACGCCGAGCACGGCATCGACACCGACAGGGCGCTGGAGAAACTGGCCGCCGTCAAGGTGTCAATGCACTGCTGGCAGGGCGACGACGTGCGCGGCTTTCTTTTCCCCGAAGAGGAGCTGGGCGGCGGCATCGCCGCCACCGGCAACCATCCCGGGGCGGCCCGCACGCCGGACGAACTCCGTGCGGATCTGGAGAAAGCGTTTTCGATGATTCCGGGGAAGCACAAGCTGAACCTGCACGCCATCTACGCCGACACCCGGGAAAAAGTCGACCTGGACGAACTGGAGCCTCGGCATTACGCGTCCTGGGTGGATTGGGCGAAGGAATATGGGCTCGGCCTCGATTTCAACCCCACCTGCTTCTCCCACCCGAAGGCGGCGGACGGCTTCACTTTAAGCCATCCCGACAAGGCGATCCGCGAGTTCTGGATCCGCCACTGCCAGGCGTCGCGCCGGATCGGCGCCGAATTCGGGCGGCAGCTTGGGCAGCCCTGCGTGACCAATGTGTGGATCCCCGACGGATACAAGGACGTGCCGGCGGACCGGCTGACGCCGCGGCTGCGCCTGAAGGAGGCGCTGGACGAGGTGTTCGCCGAGCCTTTTGACGAGCGCCACCTGCTGGACGCGGTGGAAAGCAAGCTGTTCGGCATCGGTTCGGAGTCCTACGTGGTCGGGTCCCACGAATTTTACATGGGCTACGCGCTGCAAAAAGGCAAGCTGATCTGCCTGGACAGCGGGCATTTCCATCCGACGGAGACGATTTCGAACAAGCTGTCGGCCCTCGCCCTGTTCGCCCGGGGCATCCTGCTGCACGTCAGCCGGCCGGTGCGCTGGGACAGCGACCACGTGGTGACGCTGGACGACGAGCTGCTGGAAATCGCGCGGGAGCTGGTGCGCGGCGATCTGCTCGGCAAGACGCACATCGGCCTTGATTTCTTCGACGCCAGCATCAACCGGGTGGCCGCCTGGGTCATCGGCACGCGCAACACCCTGAAGGCCTTGCTGCGCGCCATGCTGGAGCCGGTGGAAGCGCTGAAGCGGGCGGAACTGGCCGGAGATTACACGACGCGCCTGGCGCTTGCGGAGGAATTCAAATCGTACCCGTTCGGGGCGGTGTGGGACTATTTCTGCCTGAAGCAAAACGTGCCGGTGCGCGAGACGTGGCTGGATGAAGTGAAACGGTACGAGCGGGACGTCCAGCTGAAACGGGGGTAATCCCATGGCGGTGCTGGCCTTCGATCTGGGCGCAAGCGGCGGCCGGGCCCTGCTCGGCCGCCTGACGGACGGAAAAATCGTAGCGGAAGAGCTGCACCGGTTTCCCAACGATCCGGTTCGCGTCGGCGACCGGCTGCACTGGGACATCCTGCGGCTGTACCACGAGATGAAACAGACGCTCCTCAAGGCGAAACACCGGGGCGTGAAGCCGCAAAGCCTGGGCATCGACTCGTGGGGGGTGGATTTCGGCCTGATCGGTCCGGACGGCGAGCTGCTCGGCAATCCTTGCCATTACCGGGATGCGCGCAACGAGCCGGCCATGGCGCGTGTGCTTGGGGAAATTCCGGCGGAAGAGATCTTCAGGCGCACCGGCATTCAGTTCATGCCCATCAACACGATCTACCAGCTGGCCGCGCTGAAATATGCGGATTCCCCGGCATTGCGGGAAGCTCGCCGGATGCTGATGATCCCGGAGCTTTTGCGCTATTTTCTAACCGGTGAAACGGCCCACGAGTTTACCAACGCGACGACGACGCAGCTGTACAACCCGGCTCTCGGCGGCTGGGATTACGATCTGATCCGCAGGCTCGGGCTGCCGGAAGCGCTGTTCGGCAACGTGCTGCCGCCGGGAAGCGCCGCCGGGACGATCCGCCCCTCCGTGTGCGAGGAGCTGGGCATCGATCCCCTGCCGGTGGTGGCGGTGGCGGAACACGACACCGGCTCGGCGGTGGCCGCGATTCCGACGGCGAGCCGCACCTTTGCCTACCTCAGCTGCGGCACCTGGTCGCTGATGGGGACGGAAGTGGAACAGCCCGTTATCAACGAAGCGGCGCTGAAATTCAACTTCACCAACGAAGGCGGCGTGGCGGGCACGTACCGGCTGCTCAAAAACATCATGGGCCTGTGGATCCTGCAGGAATGCAGGCGGGAATGGGAGCGGCAGGGCGCGTCGCATTCGTACGGGGAGCTGGTGGAACTGGCGGGGAAAGCGCCGGCGTTCGCCTGCTTCATCGATCCGGACGACGTGCTGTTCCTGCCGCCGGGCGACATGCCGGACCGCATCCGACAGTACGCCCTGCGCACGGGGCAGCGGTCTCCGGAGGACACGGGCGCGTACGTCCGCTGCATTCTGGAGAGCCTGGCCCTCAAGTACCGGTACGTGCTGGAGATGACCGAACGGCTGTCGGGGAAATCGTTCCCGGGGCTGCACATGGTGGGGGGCGGCATCCGCAATCCGCTGCTTTGCCAGTGGACGGCGAACGCCATCGGCCGCCCCGTATGGGCCGGGCCGGAGGAAGGCAGCGGCATCGGCAATTTGGCCGTCCAGTGGATCGCGTCCGGCGAGCTGGCCGACATCGGGGAAGCGCGCCGCGTCATCGCGGCGTCGTTCCCCATCGCCGTCTATGAACCGGCCGAAATGTCCCAATGGGAGGACGCTTACGGCCGTTTTTGCCAAATTGCCGGGCTGGCGTCGGAATGAGAAGCGAAAAAGGGACGTGCGATGGATCAAGGAAAGAAATATAATAGACTTCGTGGAAGAAATCACGTCCGGGACCCCGCGGGGGTTCCGGCAAGGATCGCAGACAGGATACCGGAAGGGATCGCGAAAAACGGAAACTGCATCGTCTGACGGGAGGAAGCCATCCATGAAGCGGGGACCGGCGGGCCGGACGCTGGCGCCGGCGCGCCGCAGCCGGAGAACCATGCTGGCGGCGGAGCGTCACGAAAAAATCGTGGAGCTGGTCAATGAGCGGGGCGGCATCCGGGTCTCCGAACTGAGCGGACTGCTCGGGGTCACCGAGGAAACGATCCGGCGCGACCTGGACCGGCTGGAGGAAGACGGCCGGCTGCGCCGCTCCCACGGCGGAGCCGTCAGCGTCAGGGACCAGTCCCAGCCCGAAATTCCCTTCAGCGAGCGTGAAATCACCCATGCGGAAGAGAAGAAGCGCATCGCGGAGGAAGCGGTCAAGCACATCCGGTCGAACGACCGGATCCTGCTGGACGCCAGCACGACCGCCTGGTATATGGCGCGGATTTTGCCGGACGTGCCGATCACGGTGCTGACCAACTCGGTCAAGGTGGCGGTGGAACTCGCCGGCAAGGAGCGCGTCCAGGTCATTTCCACCGGCGGCCTGCTGGCGTATCGTTCGCTTTCCTATGTCGGGCCGCTGGCCGAGCGTTCGCTGGAAACCTATCATGTGGACAAGGCGTTTTTGTCCTGCAAGGGGGTGCACCCGGACAACGGACTCAGCGAATCCAACGAGCTGCAGGCGCGGGTCAAGCAGAAAATGGCCGACATCGCCGACGAAATCATCCTGCTGGCCGATGCCAGCAAATTCGGCGTACAGGCGTTTGCGAGGTTCGCCACGCTGGACCGCGTGCGCCTGATCATCACCGACAGCCGGCTGCCGGAAGAGGCGCTCGCGCCTTTCGCCAGCCGGGGCATCCGGATCATCGCCGTTTGAACGGCGAGCCGCCGGCCGGCGGGAGAAGGCTGCCAAGAGACGGCGTTCGCATGGGTGCCAAAGGGAGGGCTTGAATCGTGAAAGTTTCGCTGTTTGTTACCTGTCTGTGCGACGCTTTTTATCCGCGGGTCGGGGAGGCGATGGTACGCCTGCTGGCCCGCCACGGCATCCGGACGGATTTTCCGCCCGCCCAGACGTGCTGCGGCCAGCCCGCCTTCAACAGCGGCTACTGGGAAGAAGCCCGCGCCGGCGCACGGACGCTGCTCGACGCCTTCGAGGACAGCGATTTCGTCGTGTCCCCGTCCGGCTCCTGCGTCCATATGCTGCACCGCTACCGGGAGCTGTTCCGCGACGACCCGGTGGCCTTGGCCAAAGCCGAACGGCTTTGCGAAAAAACCTACGAGTTTGCGCAATTTTTCGTGGACGTGCTGGGGATCGCCGACCTGGGGGCGAAGTTCCCGCACAAGGTGACGTACCACCCGTCCTGCCATGGAAGCCGTCTGCTGGGTGTCCGCGACGAGCCGATGGAGCTTCTGAAGCGCGTCGACGGCCTGGAGCTCGTGCCGCTGCCGTACGCGGAGGACTGCTGCGGCTTCGGCGGCACGTTTTCCGTCAAAATGTCCGAAATCTCCGGCGCGATGGTCGGCGAAAAAGCGGACCACGTGCTGGAAACCGAGGCCGAGGTGCTGACCGGATCGGACATGGGGTGCCTCATGAACATCGGCGGGCACCTCCGGCACCGCGGCCGGCCGCTGCGTGTCATGCACCTGGCGGAACTCTTGTATGAAGGGGTGAAGGGGGCGTGAGCGCGGCGGAAACGACGGCCAAAACGGTGAAAGAACGGGCGGAGGAAGCTCTTCGCGACGACTTCCTGCGCCAGTCGGTCCGCTATACCACGGACCGGCTGCGCAGCGCCAGGCTGCAGGCGGCGCAGGACCAGGGGAACTGGGAAGCGTGGCGGGAGCGGGGAAGGCAGATCCGCACCCATACCATCGCCCATCTGGATTATTACCTGAACCAGTTCGCCGAGAACGCGCGGGCCAACGGGGCCCACGTCCATTTCGCGGAGACGGCGGAGGAAGCGGTGCGGATTGTGCAGGCCATCGCGCAGCGGAAAGGAGCCCGCACCGTCGCCAAGTCGAAGTCGATGGTCACGGAAGAGCTGCATTTGAACAAGGCCCTGGAAGACATCGGCGTGCAGCCCATTGAAACGGACCTGGGCGAATACATCATCCAGCTGGCCGGCGAAACGCCTTCGCACATCATCATTCCTTCCATCCACAAAACCCGCCGCCAGGTCGCCTATCTGCTCTCCCGGGAAGCCGGGGAGGAGCTGCCGACGGACACGCCCTCGCTGGCCGGGTTCGCCCGGCGAAGGCTGCGGGAAGTGTTCCTCACCGCGGACATCGGCATGACCGGGTGCAACTTTGCCATCGCCGAAACCGGTTCCATCGTGGTGTTCGAAAACGAAGGCAACGCGCGGATGGTCAGCACCGTGCCGAAGACGCAGATCACGCTGATGGGCATGGAGCGGATCATCCCCACCTGGGCCGATCTCGAGGTGATGGCGACGCTGCTTCCGCGTTCCGCCACCGGACAGCGGCTCACCGTGTACATGTCCGGCATTTCGGGCCCGAGGCGCGAGGGGGACGGGGACGGGCCGGAGGAGATGCACATCGTCATCGTGGACAACGGCCGCTCCCTGCAGCTTGGGGACCCCGAATTCCAGGAACTGCTCAACTGCATCCGCTGCGGCGCCTGCCTGAACGTCTGCCCGGTGTACCGCCACATCGGCGGCCACGCCTACGGCAGCACCTACAGCGGGCCCATCGGCGCGGTGCTCAAGCCGGCGTTCAAAAAGAACATCCTCGAGTGGGACGACGTCGCCGACGCGTCCAGCCTTTGCGGCGCTTGCGCCGAAGCGTGCCCGGTGAAGATTCCGCTGCACGACATGCTGGTCTACCTGCGCCGTCGCAAGGTGGAAGCCGGCCGCGGGAAACCGCCTGAGGCGCTCGGCATGAAGGCGTACGCGGCCGTCATGGGCGACGCCGGGCGGCTGAAGCGCGCGCTGAAACTGGGCCGGCTGGGCATGAAACCCCTGGCGCGTGACGGGGTCATCCGGGCCCGGATCGGGCCGCTGGCGGGCTGGACCCGCCACCGTGTGTTCCCGGCTTTGGCCGGGCAGTCGTTCCGCGAGCGCTGGGCGCACCTGGAGCGGGAGCTGGAACGGGAACTGGCGGCCGCTCCCGGCGTAACGGAACGGCTGGAAGAAGCGCTGCGGAGGCGGGCGGAAAAGCGGGAAGGGGGCGTGGAGCGGCATGGCGGATGACCAACACCGGCAATGGCTGGCCGAACTGGACGCCCAGTCGCGCCGGAAGCAACAGGCGTTCCTGGACGGCCTCGCGGCGAAACTGGGGCGATCGCGGGTGACGGAGCCTCCGTCCCATCCCTTCCGCGGTGCGCCGGATTTCTGGAACGCTTATGAACTGACGCCCGAAGAGCGAATCGAGCGCTTCATCGCCAATTTCCAGGCCGTCGGCGGCCACGCCTTCCGGCTCGCCAACCTGCAGGAAGCGGCGCGCGTCATCGCGGACAAGGCGCGGGAGCTCGACGTTTCCGCCGTGATCCGCCAGGACGAACCGCTGCTGGCCGGCCTTGGACTGGAATCGCTGCTATCCGGCGTCGACGTGAAGGTCTGGAACGACCGCCCGGAGGAAGCCTGGACCGCCCACGCGGCAAACGCCGGCCTGGGCGTCATTCTGGCGGATTACGCCGTCGCCCACACCGCGTCCATCGTGACGATGTCCGCACGGAACAAAGGCCGTTCGGTGAGCCTGTTGCCGCGGGCGCTGGCGGCGATCGTGCCGGCCGGCCGGCTGGTTACGCGGCTGGGCGAAGTGTTGGCCCGCATCGACGGGATGGGCCGCGAGCGGCTGCCGGCGGGGATCCATTTCATTTCCGGACCGAGCCGTTCCGCGGATATCGAAAACGACCTCACCATCGGCGTACACGGCCCGGGCATCGTCTATGCGCTGATCGTGGACGAGTGAACCGGACCGGATTGAAGAAACGGCATTCTGTGCCTTCCCCGCTCACATGGGCGGGGATTTGTGTTATGATGATAATCATGGACGCGGCACAGCAGCCGTAACAGACCAAAGGATACAGGCAGGGGAACAAGTTTGGCCAAAACCAGCATCATCGTCCGGGTGGAGCTCAACCATGAAAAAGTCACGTTTGGCGACGTCGCCTCGGCCATCAGCAACGCCGGGGGGGACATCGTCTCCATCGACGTCATCCGCTCCGGCCCGAAGGAGTCCGTGCGGGACATCACCGTGGAGGTGAGCGAGTCCGCCTCGTCCCGGGTGGTGGAATCGCTGCAAAACCGGGACGGCATCAAGCTCATCAACGTCTCCGACCGGACGTTCCTCGTCCATCTCGGGGGGAAAATATCCATCCAGCCGACGGTTCCGATCAAAAACCGGGAAGACCTGTCGCGGGTTTACACGCCGGGCGTGGCCAAGGTTTCCCTGGCCATCCGCGATGACCGGAACAAGGCGTATTCACTGACGATCAAACGGAACACCATCGCGGTGGTCACGGACGGCACGGCGGTACTCGGCCTCGGCAACGTCGGCCCGCACGCCGCCGCGCCCGTGATGGAAGGGAAGGCGATGCTCTTCAAGCAGCTCGCCGGCGTGGACGCGTTTCCGATTTGTCTGGACACCACCGACACGGAAGAAATCATCCGGATCGTCAAGGCCATCAGCCCCATTTTCGGCGGCATCAACCTGGAAGACATCTCCGCGCCGCGCTGCTTCGAGATCGAGCAGCGGCTGGCGGAGGAGCTGGACATCCCCGTGTTCCACGACGACCAGCACGGCACCGCCATCGTGGTGACCGCGGGGCTCATCAACGCCCTGAAGGTCGTCGGCAAGCGCATGGACCGGATCCGCGTGGTCGTCAACGGCGTCGGCGCCGCGGGAGTGTCCATCTGCAAGATGCTGCTGGGCGCGGGGGTCCGGCATCTTGTCCCGGTGGACAAGGACGGCGCCATCGTCCGCGGCGGCACTTATACCAATTCCATGTGGCAGTGGCTCGCCAACCAGCCCCAGGTGGAGGACACTCCGGGGACCCTGAAGGACGTGATCAAGGACGCCGACGTGTTCATCGGCGTGTCGCGGCCCGGGGTGCTGACCCTGGAGGACATCCGCAACATGGCGCCCGATCCCATCGTGTTCGCCATGGCCAATCCCGATCCCGAGATCGATCCCGACATCGCGTTGCCGCACGTCCGGGTGTTCGCGACGGGGCGGAGCGATTATCCGAACCAGATCAACAACGTGCTTGCCTTCCCCGGCATTTTCAGGGGTGTCCTGGACTGCCGGGCGCGCTGCGTGAACGAACCCATCAAGCTGGCCGCGGCGCGCGCCATCGCGTCGGTGGTGACGGAGCACGAGCTCAACGAAAGCTACATCATCCCCAGCATCTTTAACGAAAACGTGGTGGCCAAAGTGCGCCGGGCCGTGGTGGAAGCGGCCATTCTCACCGGCGTGGCGCGCCGGACGCCGCCCGATTTCCGGTAAAAACGTTACGAAGCGAAAGACACTTCCCGAACCGCGCCCCCGCGCGGAACGGGAAGTGTCTTTTGTCACGCTTTCATTCGTATTTTTCTCCACCTGACAAAGAAAATAACGGTCAAAAGGAGGAAGATCGAGCCAAGGGCAGATAGCGTTAAGGATACAGCAGGGATATTGTCTGTATTGTCGGTATTTGAAAAATCGATTCCTCCGGCCCCGACCAGAAGTACGTCGTCAGGCAAACCCAATTTTTGTCTTTGGATATCATAAGATTTCAAATACTGCTCAATGGCTTGGGAAACCTGCTTCTTCGACAAAGTTCTGTTCGTTTTTAAATCAATCAAACGTTCTCCATTATGGTCCTGTACATAAATCAGTTGTACCCCGTATCTTCTGTCATCGATATACATGTAATTGCTATTGGGTTCTATATTATTCGTAACGCTAGCAAGCTTGAGGCCGAAGTCCTGGTGATTGCTGATATCCTCAATTTTCCATGTTCCGGTGTAATTTGTGGCGGTAATGACCCCCACTTGTTTGCCATCCAGTTCCAGAGGAAATTTGTAACCCGCCATTCGAAATGTCAGAGGATTTTTGGTTGCAACCATATAGTAAGCAATTCCTTTGCCGATCTGCGCCTGGGAGAAGGAGGATTCGGAGGTGATATGAAAGTCGGATTTCACGTTATCCAATGAGTCGGCAAAGTGAAGTCGGAACTCTTTTTCAATTTCGTTTACGATGGATGGATCAGGCGTATTGCCGCCAACTTTCGATGAGGCCGTCGCCGCGTTTGTCATAGCGAAAAAATAGCACTGCCATTAAGACAATTGGGACAATACGTTTCATGACGCATTACACCCTCCTTTGAAAGTTTTATTTAGGTTATCCAAGCAAAATTACCATGTCATAATATTGTAAACGGTATGTTTCCAATACCAACTTGAATTGCTATTGAAGGAGCTGTAAGAATTAACATGTGCTGATGCATCTTGGGGGTCGATATAGTAAATATTTTGATGACCGACTGATGTATCAAAGTAATAACCTCTTATGAGGAAGGCATGACCGAAAAATTGGTTCGGATCCGTAAAGTCCACCAAGGCAATAACATTTGAGCCCATATCAATATCGTTGGTGATTTGGAGAAACGAGACCGGGGAAGTATTCGGGACAGAATAGATGTCAAAAGCATCCAAGCCATCCCTGATGTCATAAATGCTTCCCGCGAAATTCCATGCGCTCCCGAAAACAGCGGTGACAATATTGGATTGTGTGGCATTGTTCACGCCAAGGTATTTGGCAGCCATGCTGGCGGTTGCAGCCCAGCACCAATTAGATTTTTCCTGTTGTTGTGCGACAACGCTGTTAAACTTAAAACCGGTTATAGCAAATACGCTGGTGGAAAAAAGACCTGCCGACAGGAGAAAGCATAAAATAGTCATGATCATAAGTTTTGTGCTCTTATTTTTCATCCGACACACTCCTTTCAAGAAAAATGAATAGATGGAATTATTTGATATAATAATAAACTTTAAGTTCTAAAAATGACAACACATTCATATAAAGGATAGATTAAACATATAAAAACTTCCAGCACCACATTGCTTGTGGTGCATGGAAGCGTTTCTTTGCCAGTCAGCGTTACCTGCCAGAAGGAAAAATGGGGGTTTTCAAGACGAATCGCGTCAAAATGATGGACGGTCAGGGTTGCCCCCTGGCATCGCCATACCGCGCCTGCCAGGCTTCCAGCCATTCGTCATAGTTCATGCCCGTAATCTCTTCCAAATCTTTGCCGTCCAGGGAGTACGGCGCGCCTGCGAGCAGATCCCCGCTTTTCAAAACCGGAAAGGAGGTTCCGCCGATGACCTGTCCTTCCGAAAGCATGACGGTCACCTCCACGTCGAACTCGTCTTTATCCCGGATGGTGGAATACAGCTTTTCCAGCGGATGATTTGTCACGATAAACCCGCAGGAGACGATGGTTTTGCCGACGTAAGGTTCAGGGGATGTTCGCTGTACTCCCCAGATGCCTGAATATGGAAGCTTGGACAACATATCCCGATCCAGCACATAACGGCTTCGTTCCCCAAGTCTCTCTATGATCTTGTACTTTTTTTTCGACAAATAGGAGATGGCTGTACGTTCGTCCGGGGACAGATCGGGATCCGCATGCGGTTCACACCCGAACAGGACGGCCATGCCGAAGAGCAGCGCAAGCAGCACGCGGACCTTTTGCAACCCGGTTCCACCTCACAGCAAAATTTATGATTTGCACCATTAATAGTAAAATATAGTCGATAAAGCGCACAATAGGGAATTGGAGAAATTTTGGCCAATGATCCAATGTCGCGATGAGCCCGCCAGCAAACCCGGATTTTGGATGGGTGAAACGGGCAACAAAAAAAGGGAGCTCTGAGTGGATCTCGCCACTTGCCCGGTGTCCAAAAAAAACTACGACTGACCAATTAACTAACAAGGATTTCCAATCCCTCTGTCGAAGTAAATGAATAGCCAATTGCGACGGAGGTTTTTCATGATGCCGTTACCCAAAAATCGAGTGGTACCCGAA